>Ga0209613_1000114_pt1 | contig 108543 bp, 105 predicted proteins | sample BioC13SIPDNA_2_FD_185747 | JGI IMG/M metagenome (GOLD analysis project Ga0209613, IMG submission 185747) | Anaerobic biogas reactor microbial communites from Washington, USA - Biogas_R2_A C13 SIP DNA (SPAdes) (version 2) | ecosystem: Engineered > Bioreactor > Anaerobic > Unclassified | place...
GCGATCAGATCCATCCACGCCCCCACCCCACGCTCCCCCGCCGGCTGCAGACACGGCCCCAACGCCGCCTCCCGCACCCGCTCCAGAACCCCAAACCCATTCCCCGCCATGCATCAACCCAACCAGGGCGCACTGACAGACCTTGCCCGGCTGGGTGATCATGGACCTGGCGATTGTGGACGACGAGTCCCAGAGCTCCGCCCACGCCGGTGCAGCGAGACTACGGCGTGGGCGTCCGCGCGTCGTAGGCGACGAAACCTCGCGAGCGCAGGCGGAAGTACCCCATGACGAGGATGCACGCGAGACCTCCGGCGACAGCTGTCCACCCCTCGCCGATCGCATCGGCCACTCCTCCACCGACGATCTCGCCGACCCGCGGCCCACCCGCGACCACGACGATGAAGACCCCCTGCAGCCGTCCTCGCATGTGATCCGGCGCAGCGCTCTGCAGGATCGTGGTCCGGAACACCGCGGACACCGCATCGGATGCGCCCGCCGCGAACATCCCCAGCATGGCGAGCCAGAACGCCTGCTGCTGGGTGAGCGGACCGCCCGCCAGCAGCAGCGCGACCCCGAGGCCGGCGATCCCCGCGCCCCAACCACAGATCGAGACGAGGATCGCGACACCCTGCCTTCGCACCGATCCCAATCGACCCGAGAAGAACATGGCGACGATGCCGCCGACCGCAGCTGCCGCATACAGGTTGCCGACCGTCGTCGCTCCTCCGCCGAGGATGACCATGCCCGCCGCGGGGAGGAGCATCCTCGGCTGGGCGAGGACCATTGCGAAGATGTCGGTGATGAAGGTCATCCGGACGTTGGGGCTTCGCCGGAGGAAGCCGAATCCCTCTGTCACCGAACGGAATCCAGCCCGGCGCGATCCCTCCCCCGGCTCCGGCTTGATCGGACCGAGGGTGAGCAGCCCCCAGAGAGCCGCCGTGGTGATCACCGCATCGAAGGTGTAGGCGGCGCGGAAGCCTTGCCAACCGATGAGCACGCCCGCGAGCAGTGGGCCGACCGTCATCGCGGTGTTCATGGCGAGAACGCCGAGCGCGTTGGCGGCCGGGAGCTGTTCCTTCGGCAGGATCCGCGGATAGATGCTCGACCGCGCCGGCGACATGACGGCGAACGCGCCGTTGAAGAGGGCGACCAGCGCATACAGGATCCAGACCTGCGTGTTCCCCAGGTATGCCTGGGCCGCCAGCAGCACACTGCTCACCCAGGCGACGAGCTGGGCAATCAGGGCGACGAGACGACGGTCGTGCTGATCGGCCAGCGCACCACCGTAGAGGCCGAGCACGACGAGCGGCACGAGAGCGAAGAGCCCCACGAGGCCCACCGCCGCGGAGGAGCCGGTGAGGTCGTAGACCTGCAAACCGATCGCGACCGTCGCCATCTGGGCACCGACGCCGGCAAGGGTGAAGCCGGTCCACAGCCGCAGGTAGGCGGGGCTGGTGCGCAGCGGGGTGAGGTCCGGGAGAAGCGTGCGCACGCAGAGGATCATCTCTCATTCCCAGCGATCCCCTGGCCCCGGGGGCATCCGCGCCAGCCCGCGACCCGCATACCAGCAGCGCCAGTCCTCCCGACCCAGCCCTGGCCCGCTCCCGGCGAACACATCGTCCCTGGTCAACCCGGTTCCACCCGCGACTCGCCCGAACGGCTCCAAACGCTGGACTCGCGAGAATCTATGGTGTACCAGTCGTAAACTGGGAACATCATGGCCAATACCCCTGCCCAGCTCGACAAGGTTGTGATCCGGTTCGCTGGGGACTCCGGCGATGGCATGCAGCTCACGGGTGACCGATTCACCTCCGAGACTGCTGCCCTGGGAAACGACTTGTCGACTCTGCCGAACTTCCCGGCAGAGATCCGCGCTCCCTCGGGCACTCTGCCCGGGGTCTCGAGCTTCCAGCTCCACTTCGCCGACCACGACGTCCTCACGCCCGGTGATGCCCCCGATGTGCTGGTGGCGATGAACCCTGCGGCGTTGAAGGCGAACCTTGCCGATGTGCCGCGCGGAGCGACGATCATCGTCAACACCGATGAGTTCAGTCGGCGCAACCTGGCCAAGGTCGGGTACACGACGAACCCCATCGAGGACGGGTCGCTGGACTCCTGGCAGGTGCGGCCGGTGGCGCTGACCTCTATCACGGTCGAGGCGCTGGCCGAGTTCGAGTCCCTGACCCGCAAGGAGAAGGAACGGGCGAAGAACATGTTCGCCCTCGGGCTGCTGTCGTGGATGTTCACCCGCCCGACGGCGGGCACCGAGGCGTTCCTGAAGAGCAAGTTCTCGGACAAGCCGGACATCCTCGCGGCGAACCTCGCTGCGCTGTATGCGGGGCTCCACTACGGCGAGACGACCGAGGAGTTCGCGCACCGCTACGAGGTTGCGCCGGCTGCGGCTCCCGCGGGGACGTACCGCAACATCACCGGAAACACCGCGCTGGCCTACGGATTCGTCGCAGCCTCACACCGCAGCGGTCTGCCGCTGGTGCTGGGCTCGTACCCGATCACCCCGGCCAGTGACATCCTGCACGTGCTCGCCGGCCTGAAGCGCTACGGCGTGATGACGCTGCAGGCCGAGGACGAGATCGGCGGCATCGGGATGGCGCTCGGCGCTGCCTTCGGTGGCGCGCTCGGCCTCACCACGACCAGTGGTCCCGGCATCGCGCTGAAGTCCGAGACGATCGGGCTGGCGGCTGCCCTCGAGCTGCCGCTGGTCATCGTCGATGTCCAGCGCGGCGGCCCCTCGACCGGTCTGCCGACCAAGACCGAGCAGTCCGACCTGCTGCAGGCGATGTTCGGCCGCAACGGTGAGTCGCCAGTGCCGATCGTGGCTCCCCAGTCCCCGGCCGACTGCTTCGACATCGCCATGGAGGCGGTGCGGATCGCGACCACCTACCGCACACCGGTGTTCGTGCTCTCCGACGGCTACCTCGCCAACGGCTCCGAGCCGTGGCGCGTCCCCTCGGCGCGAGACCTGCCGGACCTGAAGGTCGAGTTCACGACCGAACCGAACGCCACCGACGACGGCGGCGAGCCGGTGTTCTACCCCTACCAGCGGGACCCGGAGACCCTGGCCCGTCCGTGGGTCGCCCCCGGTACCCCTGGCCTGGAGCACCGCATCGGTGGGATCGAGAAGGCGAACCTGACCGGCGACATCTCCTACGACCCCGACAACCACGACCTCATGGTGCGCCTGCGGGCGGCGAAGGTCGCCGGGATCACCGTCCCTGGCATCGAGGTCGACGACCCGACCGGCGACGCCGAGGTGCTCGTCCTCGGGTGGGGCTCGACCTACGGACCCATCGCCGCTGCCGTCCGTGAGGCCCGCTCCCTCGGGCTGTCGGTGGCTCGCGCCCATCTGCGCCACCTCAACCCCTTCCCCGCCAACCTCGGCGAGGTGCTGCGGTCCTACTCCCGGGTCCTGGTGCCCGAGATGAACACCGGCCAGCTCGCCCTGCTGCTGCGCGCCGAGTACCTCGTCGACGTGCAGTCGGTCAACCAGGTCCGCGGCCTGCCGTTCACCATCAGCGAGCTGGTCGAGGCCATCACCACAGCCGTCGACGCCGGTTCTGCCTCTCCCGCGGCTGCCACGGTAGGAGCCGTCCGATGACCAGTCACGTCACAGACCTGGGTATGCCTCGCTCCGGTGTCGCGGATGTCCCCACCCTGGGTGAGGGCCAGCTCCCGCTGACGAAGAAGGACTTCACCTCCGACCAGGAGGTCCGCTGGTGCCCCGGCTGCGGTGACTACGCGGTGCTGGCAGCGGTGCAAGGTTTCCTGCCCGAGCTCGGCCTGCGCCGGGAGAACATCGTCTTCGTCTCCGGGATCGGGTGCTCCTCACGGTTCCCGTACTACCTCGACACCTACGGGATGCACTCCATCCACGGCCGCGCTCCCGCGATCGCGACCGGCCTGGCGACCTCCCGGCCGGACCTGTCGGTGTGGGTCGTCACCGGCGACGGGGACGCGCTCTCCATCGGCGGCAACCACCTCATCCACGCCCTGCGCCGCAACGTCAACATCACGATCCTGCTGTTCAACAACAAGATCTACGGACTCACCAAGGGCCAGTACTCCCCGACCTCCGAGACCGGGACGATCACCAAGTCCACGCCGATGGGCTCGGTGGACACCCCGTTCAACCCGCTCTCCCTGGCTCTGGGCGCCGAGGCCACCTTCGTCGCCCGCACCATGGACAGCGACCGGGCCCACCTCACCGAGGTCCTGCGGGCGGCCGCCTCGCACCGCGGCGCCGCGTTCGTCGAGATCTACCAGAACTGCCCCATCTTCAACGACGGCGCCTTCCAGCTCATCAAGGACCGCGACAGCCAGGCCGCGCGCCTGGTCAAGCTCGTCCACGGCGAGCCGGTCTCCGCCGGCACCGAGAACGACCGCCAGGTCCTCGTGCGCGAACCCAACGGATCGGTCACCTTCGTCCCCGAGGCCGAGGCCGCCGGGCGTCCCGTCGTCATCCACGACGCCACCGACCCCAACCCCACCGCGGCCTTCGCGCTCTCCCGGCTCGACGACGGCACCATGGCGCATGTCCCCATGGGCATCTTCCGCAGCATCAGCCGCCCCACCAACGACGACCTGGTCCGCGAGCAGATCGCCACCGCCGTCGAGAGCGCCGGCCGCCCCAGCGACGACACCGCCCTCGACGCCTTGCTGCGCGGCAACGACACCTGGACCGTCGAGTAGCAGCACCTCACCCGAGAAGCCGCAACCCCTTCTGCCGGCGCGCCATCCGGCTCGCGGACCGACGCGCCGGATCGGTCCGACGCGCGTAAGGTCGGCCCGTGAGCAGAGGCGTGGACGAGGTGAGGCGCGGCAGCCTCTTCGTCCTCACCGCATACGGGATCTGGGGGATCTTCCCGCTCTACTTCGCCGCCCTGCGGCCATCGGGTGCCATCGAGATCCTGGCGCACCGGATCCTCTGGTCGATGGTGTTCTGCGTGGTCATCCTCATCTTCCGCAGGGACCTGCAGTGGCTCGGGCCGACGCTGCGCAACCGCAGGCTCATGCTGGGGATGCTGGCGGCGGCTGCTCTCATCGCTGGGAACTGGGGCACCTACGTCTTCGCCGTCGTGAGCGGCAGGACGACCGAGGCCGCGCTGGGGTACTTCCTCAATCCCCTCGTGACCGTTGCCCTGGGAGTCGTCGTCTTCGGCGAGCGGCTACGGACCATGCAGTGGATCGCCGTCGGCATCGGCGCTGCGGCCGGGGTCTACCTCAGCATCACCACCGGGACGGTGCCCGTCATCGCCCTCGTGCTGGCGTTCAGCTTCGGGCTCTACGGGATGGTGAAGAAGGCGGTCGGGGCGTCGCTCACCGCCATGCGGGGGCTGGCGCTGGAGAGCTCGCTCCTCGTCCCGGTCGCCCTTGGCATGATCGCCTGGGCCGAACTGACCGGACGCGCGACGCTTGGCCGGGAGGGGACGGGACACACGCTGCTCATGCTCTCGGCCGGAGTCATCACCGCCATCCCGCTGCTGCTCTTCGCCGCGGCGGCACGCCGGGTCCCCCTGACGACGATCGGCCTCATCCAGTTCATCACTCCGGTGCTGCAGCTCATCGTCGCCATCACGCTCCTCGACGAGGAGATGACCCGGGAGCGCTGGATCGGGTTCGCGATCGTCTGGGTCGCCCTCGTGATCCTCACGGCCGACATGCTGAACCGTCGGCGCCCCCGCCAGAACTGAGGCCCAGCAGACGGCGCGGCTGGCTCAGGACGTGCGCGACTCAGTTCCAGCCGAACAGGACGCAGCCGACTCCGAAGAGGATGAGCCCACCGAAGAGCGCGATACTCAGGAAGGCGCTCTCCCACTCGCTCGGTCGGAACTCCTCCTCGGTCCCGGGCGGCTGGTCCAGTGCCTGCTCCGGCCGCAGCGACCCGGACTCGAGTCGAGCTTCCTCACTCATGCCATCACCCCCAACCGTGCGAGGTCCGAGACGAGGGCGATCGCGAGGATGATGAAGACGACCCCGATGAATGCGGTGTACATCCAGCGCTTCGGGTGATCGATCCGCCAGAACCGGCGCACGCTCACGACCCCGTTGACGACGGCGAGCACGCACAGCGCGATGCCGATCGGGGCCGCCACCCAGCCGGAGAGGCTGAGGACGGGCACGAGGACAGGGACGAGCGCATACGTGATGAGGCACCGCACCGCCGAGATGAGGACCGAGACCCGGAACGCACGGTGCGCCCCCTGGCTCGCACCCGCGCCGAGCTGCTGAGCTGGTTCCTCGACGCCGAGGACCCGCCTCATGAGGCGGTCGGGAGCCCGCTCGGAGCGGTGGTCGGTGCGGGTGGGGGCTGGGTCCAACGGGACAACCGGGACAGCCGCGGGGGTAGTCATGAGGCCCGCACCTCTACCTCGTCCTGCTGGGCACGGTGCTCGCGGTGGTAGTGCAGCCACAGCCGTCGTCCACCGATCACCGCCGCGATCACCCCCAGTCCGCCGACGACGACACCGACGAAGAGTCCCCAGTACAGCGGGCTGAGCAGCGGGTCGCCGTCTCCACGCCCCATGCTGCTGCCGACGAGGAACCCGAAGAACGGGCCCAGCACTGCCGCGAAGACACCGAGCACGGTCATCCAGAAGCCCGGTGGCGTGGGTTCGAGCCGGATCGGGCGGCCGGGCTCGAGGGGATTGAGATCGCTGTCTTCACTCATCAGGGTTCACCTTCCCGCGATCGTCGACGACGGCCAGCCCGCGCTTGTGCGTAGGCTCGATGGGCTTGTTCTCCGCCGGAGCGGACGGACCGGAGGTGGACCGCTCCACGGCGCTGAGCAGTGGTCCGATGATGTCCATCGGTAGGGGGAACACGACGGTCGAGTTCTGGTCGGCCCCCAGCTCCAGGAGGGTCTGGAGGTAGCGCAGCTGCAGCGACGCCGGTGCCTCACTGAGCGTCAGCGCAGCATCGCGGAGCTCCTGCGAGGCCTGCAGCTCACCTCTGGCGCTGATCACCTTGGCGCGGCGCTCCCGTTCCGCCTCAGCCTCGCGCGCCATTGCCCGCTGCATGATCTCCGGGATCTCCACGTCCTTGATCTCGACGATGGAGACCTCCACCCCCCACGGCTCGGTCTGAGCCGCGATCGACTGGGCGAGGTCCTCGTTGAGGTCGGCGCGGTGCGCGAGGAGGGTGTCGAGATCGGCTCGCCCCACGACCGAGCGAAGCGTGGTCTGCGCGAACTGCGAGGTCGCGACGGCGTGGTTCTCCACCTCCATGACCGAGCGCACCGGATCGGCCACCTTGAACATCACGACCGCGTTGACGCGCGCCGTGACGTTGTCGCGCGTGATGACCTCCTGCGGCGGAATCGTCAAGGTGACCACGCGCAGGTCGACCCGCACCATCCGGTCCAGGAAGGGCAGCATGACGACGATGCCGGGCCCGAGCGGGCCGCGCAGGCGGCCGAGGCGGAACGCCACCACCCGCTCGTACTCCCGCACCACCCGCAGGGAAGACGCGGCGAGCAGGACGAGGATGAGCACCACCACGATGGCGGCAATCACAGAGCTAGGCACGGCCGGCTTCACTCCTTCGGTCGGAGGCGTATGTGGTGGCCCGGCGGGCGAGGGCCGCCGCGGCCGCCGCACGATCCTCGAGGTTCTCGTCCAACGACTTCACGAGGACCCCGTGAGGATCGGCCGGGGTGTGGCGCAGGTGGGACCACAACGGCAGGGATGCCAGGGCAGCGGCGACAGCCACCCCGAGAACCAGCACCTGGCTACTCCACTGGTTGACCGTGAAAGCCGTCGCAAGCGGCCAGACCATCGCGAGCACCGTTACAGCACAGGCAATTCCGCGATGGAAGCGAGCCGACTCCGAGGCCGGCCACGTGTCGACCATCCGGCGCATCTCGCGACCGTCGTCCGATGTGGTGCAGCTGTCCTTGACCGGACAGTGGTTGCAGACGGATGGGCTGCCGCGGTAGCGCATGACCCGGTTGTCGGGGTCGAAGGACTGCGGCCAGAGCCACTGGTCCTGCGGGCACAGCCAGGCGTCGTGGTCCTCGTGGTAGGTGAAGCCGGGGGCATGGTGGTCGGTCAGCGTGAGCTGAGCGCGCCGGGCAAGGGCGTCGATGCCGTACGCCACGAGCACCAGGACCACGGCGTACCCGGCGGCCAGCCAGGCCGAGACCTCGATCTGCGTCATGGGTCGGTCGTCCCGTCACCGCCGGTGCGTCGGTCGGATGCGTAGCGACTGGTCCCCGGGGCATCGCTGCGGGCCGACGACGCGTCGACGAGGCCGGTCCGGTCCTCCCTGGCTTGGGAGTGCTCCTCGACGAACAAGGTCTCCGGCTCCATCGTCGTCACCGTGGCGGCGAGACCATGCCGGACACCCATGAAGGCCAGCCAGATGAAGGGCAGGATGCCGCCGACGATGAAGACGACATCGCCGGGGAAGCGCAGCCACTCGAGCACCGCGTTGCCGGGTTGGGCGATGTAGCCCAGCGTTCTGGCCTCGTAGTAGCCCTCGTTGACCGAGTGCCACAGCTGCAGCACCCCGAGCGGCAGCAGGGTGGCGAACACCATCCATGCCAGCCCGATGTTGAGCGACCAGAACGAGGTCCTCGCCAGCTTGTCCGACCACTTGTCGGGTCTGACGATGTAGCGCAGGGCGAAGAGCGCCAGACCCACGGCCAGCATGCCGTAGACGCCCATCATCGCGCCGTGCCCGTGGTTCGCCGTCAGCGCCGTGCCGATCTGGAAGTACGACACGATCGGCAGGTTGATGAGGAAGCCGAAGACGCCGGCCCCCAGGAAGTTCCAGAATCCCACCGCCACGAGGAACATCACCGCCCAGCGGTGCGGGAATGGCGCCGTGCTGCGCGACTCCTGCCGCGCGCCGAGCTGCAGGAACGTCCACGCCTCGACCGTGAGGAAGGTGAGTGGGATGACCTCGAGGGCGGAGAACACCGCCCCGAGCGCCATGTGCTCGACCGGCGTGCCCGAGAAGTACAGGTGGTGCATCGTCCCGATGACGCCACCCATCGAGTACAGGATGATGTCGAGGAAGATGATGTTGATGGCGATCCGGCGGCGCACCACGCCGAGCATGACGAAGATGTACGCGACCATGACCGTCGTGAAGAGCTCGAGGAAGTCCTCGACCCACAGGTGCACGACCCAGAAGCGCCAGAACTCGGCCACTGTCAGATGGGTGTCCGTCGTGGCGAGCAGTCCGACGGCGTAGAACGCGGGGATGGCGAGCGCCGCGTACACGAACAGCCACGGCATGTTGAACTTCGACTCGCTGCGCAGCCGGGAGCGGATGGCCCGGTAGATGATGAGGAACCAGATGAACAGGCCGATGACGAGCAGAATCTGCCAGAACCGTGGCAGATCGAGGTACTCCCACTGCTGGTCGAAGAAGATCGAGCCCTCGGCCCACTCCGCACCGAAGGTGCTGATGGCCGTGGTGGTGAGCATGCCCACGACGACGACGAAGAGGGCGCCGAGCAGGCCGTAGGCCAGCCAGTGCTGCCGGCGTGGCTCACGGCCCGAGATGATCGGCGCCAGGAAGATCGCCGCCGCAAGGAAGGCTGCAGCGGTCCACAGCAGCGACAGCTGCAGGTGCCAGGTCCGGGCCAGGTTGAAGGGCAGGATCTGGGCGAGGTCGAGGCCGAAGAAGCTGCTGAGGTCGGCCCGGTAGTGCTCCACGGCCGCACCGAGGGTTGCCTGGACGAGGAAGAGCAGCGACACGACGAGGAAGAACCACGCCGTCGCCTTCTGCGCCTTGGTGATGCCGACTGTGCCCGGCTGGAGGAACGACAGCGACGGCACCTCGCTACCGTGCCAGCCGATCCGCTTGCTCCACCGTCCATAGAGGGCGAACAGCGCACCCAGGCCGACGAGCAGCGCGACGAGGGACATGGCCGACCAGACGAGCACGTCGGCGGTCGGCGAGTTGTCGACGCGGGGCTCGGGCGGCCAGTTGTTGGTGTAGGAGTAGCTGTGGCCCGGACGCTCGGCAGCCGCCGCCCACGCGGTCCAGCCAAAGAAGGCGGTCAGGTCATGGATCTGCCCGGGGTCGGTGATGGCCGATGGCAGCAGGCCGTGCTCGGTGGTGTCCACCCCGAAGAAGTCCGCGTAGTACTCACGGATCTCCTCGAAGGCGCTGACCTGCTCCGGCGTGAAGACCAGGACCCCTGTCTCGGGGTCGTAGCGGTTGGTCCGCAGCATCTCCACGGTGGCCGCAGTCGGGTCCTGCACGCCTTGGGCCGTGAGTGACTCGCGGACGTGCTCGCTCGAGAGCCGGAGGTACTCGGCGGTGAAGTCCGGGCCGAGATAGGCCCCGTGACCCACCACCGAGCCGTACTGCTGCAGACCGCGTCGCAGGAAGATCTGCTGCCCCGACGTGATCTCCTCGTCGGTGTAGACGACGTCACCGCTCTCGCTCACGACCTGCGTCGGTAGCGGCATCGAGTCGCTGTACGTTCGATACGCCAGGATCCCCATGACGAGGAATCCGAAGACCATGACGAGGGCGACGCCCTGTACCCATCCCTTGGAGATTGCGATCTCAGTCTTCGAGGACTGCTGATCCACACCGTTCGCGACACTGCTCACGTCTGCTCCACCAATCCCGTGGATGCGGCCGGGCGGGGTGCCAGCCGCCATGGCGGTAACCATAGCGACTATTGCGCGAGCGCGAGGGGTCTGCGGCGTGCCTTCTGCCGACTACCCTCGAACATCGGCTGTGGAGCTCAGCCGAAGCAGTGACCCTCTCCTCGGTAGGTCGGGACGGTCGCGATGAGCTCGTCGCCCCGGATGAGATGCAGCTCCGCGAACCGCTCACACGCCTCGCCGGCCTTCGCATGACGGAGCCAGACCCGGTCCCCGATCCGCAGGCCGTCGTCGGCGGCAGCACCGGTCACCGGGGTCTGCACCTCGCCTGCACCCTCGGTCCCGACGTACGAGAGCCCGGCGGGCGCGTAGAGCCGGGGCAGACGGCTCTTGCTCGCCGGCCCGGAGGCGATGTAGCCCCCACCGAACAGCGTCACCATCCCCGGCGCCGGACGGCGCACGACAGGCAGCGCGAAGGCCATCGCCGGCTGCGCAGTGAAGTCGTCGTACTCGTCGAAGAGCCCCGGACCGTAGAGGCCCGACCCGGCACTGAGCTCGGTCACGCAGTCGTCGGTGGTCGTGAGGTGCAGGCTCCCCGTCCCGCCTCCGTTGACGAACCGGAGCGGCGTGAGCTCGGCGACCGCGCCGACGATGGCCGCGCGCCGCTCGAGCAGCTCGGCGTGGGAGCGTCGCTTCATGAGCCGGACCGCCGGGCTCGTGTCGGGCACCCCGGCGATCTGGGCCTCGTAGAACATCAGGCCCTCGACGACCAGCCCTGCATCCAGCGCAGCGCGCGCGACCTGGACCGCCTGCTCGGCGGTGCGGATGGGCGATCGACGCACTCCGAGGTGAACCCGCCCGACCCGCAGCGACGCGTCGACGTCGATCGCGACCTTGAGCGGGTGGCTGCCGGTGAGCGACGCATACAGCTCGACATGCTCGAGCGAGTCGATGGTGACGGTGATCTCCCGGGCCAGCTGCTCGTCGGCGCGCACCTGGGACAGGGCGCACAGGTCCACGCTCGGGTATGCGACGAAGACGTCCGTGAATCCCTCACCGACCAGCCAGATCGCCTCTGGGACAGCGAAACCCATGATGCCCGAGAACCCGGGCTCACTGAGGGCACGGGCCATCAGGTCGCTGCAGCGCACGCTCTTGCTGGCGAGTCGAATGGGCTTGCCGGCCGCCCGGTGGACGAGCGAGCGGGCGTTGCGGTCGAAGGCGTCGAGGTCGACGATGGCCAACGGGGCAGGCAGACCGGCAGTCGCAGCGTCCCAGCTCGCTGAACTCATCCCCCTGCCCCCGCCCATCTGCTCAGCCCACGCGGGCGACGATCAGGTCGGCAAGGGTCTCGAGCGCCAGCTTGGCCTCGCTGTCGGACAGTCCGGCGAGCGCCTCGCGGGCCGAGCGGGCGACCGCCCTGGTGCGCTCCTCGGCCGCCGCCATGGCCGGGTGCACCCGGAGGAGGCCCAGCGCCTCGGCGTGGGAGGCGTCGTCACGGCTGAGGTCCGCGCGAAGCAGCTCCTGGAGCCGGGCATCGGCAGGGTCGTCCGAGGCGAGGGCATAGAGCACAGGGAGGGTGCGCTTCCCCTCGCGCAGGTCGGTGCCAGGGACCTTGCCCATGTCCTCGGTGTCGCTGGCGATGTCGATGAGGTCGTCGGCGAGCTGGAAGGTCATGCCGACCCGCTCGCCGTACTCACGCACCGTCTCGACGGTCTCGGCGTCGCACCCGCTGAACATCGCGCCGTAGCGGGCGGCCGTCGCGATGAGGACGCCGGTCTTGTCGGCGAGAATGCGCAGGTAGTACTCGACAGGATCGCTGTCTCCCGGTGACGGCCGGTCGTCGCGGATCTGGCCGGCGCACAACCGGACGAAGGTCTGCGCCTGGATCTTCACCGCCTCGGCACCGAGGTCCGCGACAAGCTCGGAGGCCTTGCCGAAGAGCAGGTCGCCGACGAGGATCGCCGTGCTGTTGTCGTACTTGGCGTTGACGCTCGGGCTGCCGCGCCGCACCACGGCGTCGTCCATGACGTCGTCGTGGTAGAGCGAGGCGAGGTGGGTGAGCTCGACGGCCGCTGCTGCGGTGACCACGTCGTCGTTGACCCCCTCACCGAGCTCGGCGGCGAGCAACGTGAGGAGCGGGCGAACGCGCTTGCCGCCGGCCTCGATGAGGTGCGACGAGGCCTCCCGGATGAACGGGTCCTCGTGGTCCACCGCTGCCCGGAGGGCGGCGTCGACGCGCGCCATCCCCTCGGCGAGGCGCGCCTGGAGCTCCTCCGAGATCCCCGGGATCGTCATGACCGCGGGGGTGCCCGTGCCCGCGGTCATGGCGGTGGTGTCAGTCGCGACCATGGATCAGCGCAGCAGCTCGGAGGCGCGCTCCGCGAGCTCGAGGACCGGACCGGGAATGACACCGAGGATGAGCGTCGCCGCCGTGCCGACCGCGATGGCGGCCGTCGTCAGGGGTGAGGCCTCGGCGACGGTGACACCGTCGGTCGGGGTGTCGGAGAAGTACATCAGGACGATGATCCGCACGTAGACGAAGGCGGTCACAGCCGAGGCCAGGACACCGATCACGACGAGGACGGTCCCAAGTGTTCCCGACTCGACCGCAGGGGCGAACGCGGCGAACTTGGCCGTGAAGCCCGAGGTCAGCGGGATGCCGGTGAAGGCGAGCAGCAGGAAGGCGAACGTGCCCGCCACGACCGGGTGGCGCTGACCGAGGCCGGCCCACTGCGAGAGGTTGGTGGCCTCCGAGTCGTTCTGCCGGACCGTCGAGACGACGGCGAAGGCGGCGATCGTCGTCAGACCGTAGGCCAGCGCGTAGAACAGCACACCGCGCAGACCGAGGGTCGAGAAGGCAAGCACCCCGACGAGGATGAAGCCGGCGTGCGCGACCGACGAGTAGGCAAGCAGGCGCTTGACGTCGGTCTGCGAGACGGACACGACGGCACCGACGACCATCGTCAGCACAGCGATCGCAGCGACCCCGTAGCGGTAGTCCCACCGGGCCGACTCCACACCGACGTAGAGGAAGCGGAGCATCGCTCCGAAGGCCGCGGCCTTCGTCGCCGCCGCCATGAAGCCGGTGACAGGGGTCGGGGCGCCCTGGTATGCGTCGGGCGTCCAGGAGTGGAAGGGCACCGCTCCGACCTTGAAGAGCAGGCCGACCAGGACCAGGAGGATGGCGGGGATGAGCAGCGGCTCCATGCCGGGCGGCGGGGAGCCGATCGCCGCGGCGATGCCGGCGAGGTCCGTCGTGCCGGCGTAGCCGTAGAGCAAGGCCGCGCCGAAGAGGAAGAACGCGCTCGCGAACGCACCGAGGAGGAAGTACTTCAGCGACGCCTCCTGCGACAGCAGGCGACGGCGCCGGGCCAGGCCGACCAGCACATACAGCGGCAGCGAGAGCACCTCGAGCGCGACGAACATCGTGATGAGGTCACCCGCCGAGACGAACATCATCATGCCGGAGAGCGAGATGAGCGCGAGCGGGAAGACCTCCGAGGTCGCCAGGCCTGCACGGGCGACCGCCGCCTCGTAGGACGAGCCGGGCACCGAGGCCCCCATCGGGGTGAAGGCGTCCGGGCGGTCGTCGCCGAACTTCTCCGCGAAGGTGAGCACGCCGAGCAGACCGAAGAGCAGCAGGGCGCCGATCAGGAACAGCGACATCCCGTCGATGACGACCGAGCCGCCCATCGTGACGGTGCGGTTGTCCACGGCGAGGACGACGAGAGCGACGAACGCGACGACGATGCCTGCTGCCGCGAGGATCACCTGGGCCGAGTGCCGGCGACCCCGCGGGAGGAACGCCTCGAACAGCATCCCGATCAGACCGGCGCCCATGACGATGAGCATCGGGGAGAGTGCGGCCCAGTTCACGTCCGGTGTCTCGAACGTCGACGGCGTGGCCGTGGGCAGGCCGGTGAGCACGGCACCAGTGAGGACAGAGTTCACCAGGATCACCTTTCACTCCCACTCGTCGCTTGCGGCGCTGAGACATCCTCCACGTCGACGTGGGTCAGCGTCTGCTGGACGGCCGGGTCGATGACGTCGAGGGCCAGCTTCGGGAAGAAGCCCAGGCCGAGCAGGGCGATGATGAGGGGGGCGACGACGACCTTCTCACGGAGCGAGAGGTCGGGAACGAAGCGCCCGAGGTCGGGGCGCGGACCGGTCATCGAGCGCTTGTACATCCAGAGGGCGTAGATGGAGGCGAGGACCACGGCCGGGAGGGCCACGAGTGCTGCGACCGGGTACCGCTGGTAGGTCCCCACGAAGACGAGGAACTCCGAGACGAAGGTCGACAGACCCGGCAGCGACAGCGCCGAGAGGCAGGCGACGAGGAAGACCCCGGCCACACCGGGCGTGATCCGCTGCCAACCACCGAAGTCGCCGATCTGCTGGCTGCCGTAGTTGCGGTAGATCAGCATGCCCACGATGAGGAAGAGCGCTGCGGTCGAGAACCCGTGGTTGACCATGTACAGCGCCGCCCCGCCGCCACCGACCGAGGTCATCGCGAAGATGCCGAGGACGATGAAGCCGAAGTGGCTGACCGACGTGAAGGCGATCAGACGCATGAAGTCGGTCTGGGCGATGGCTAGCATCGCGCCGTACAGGATCGAGATCACCGCGAGGGTGATGACGACCGGGGTCGCCCATGCGCTGGCCTCCGGGAACAGCTGCAGGCAGAAGCGGATCATGCCGTAGGTGCCGACCTTGTCGAGCACGCCGACGAGGAGCACCGCCGTCGCCGGCTTGGCAGCGGAGGCCGCATCCGGCAGCCATGTGTGCACCGGCCACATCGGAGCCTTGATGGCGAACGCGATGAAGAAGCCGACGAACAGCCACTTCTCGGTGCTCGCGTCGATGTCGAGGCCGGTGAGCGACGAGACGAGGAAGCCGTCCGATCCGCCGGGTCCGACGAAGTAGAGCGCGATGACCGCGACGAGCATGATGAGCCCGCCGAGGAGCGAGAAGAGGAGGAACTTGATCGCGGCGTAGCGGCGGTGTGCTCCCCCGAAGGACCCGATGAGGAAGTACACCGGGATGAGCATCGCCTCGAAGAAGACGTAGAAGAGGAAGACGTCGGTCGCCGCGAACACCCCGACCATGAAGGTCACCAGGACGAGCATGAGCGCGAAGTAGGTCTGCACGCGTCGGCCCGAGGCCGCCTCACCCTCGAGGTCGTTCCAGGCAGCGAGGAGGCAGACCGGGGTCAGCACCAGCGCCAGGAGGATCAGGGTCAGCGCGATGCCGTCCACACCGAGGGCGTAGGAGACCCCGAACTGCGGGATCCACGAGTGCTCCTCGACGAGCTGGAACTGCTCACCGGAGCCGGTCTGGAACTGGGCCGCTGCAACGACGCCGAGCGCAAGGGTGACGAGGGAGATCCCGAGAGCTGTCTGCTTCGCGGTCTCCGCACTGGGCAGGATAGCCACGACGAGAGACCCCACGAGGGGGACGACCATGAGGATGGTCAGCCAGGGAAGATCGGTCATCACTGCATCACCCACATGGCACCGAGGAGGACGACGACACCGGAGAGCATCGTCAGGGCATAGGACCGGGCCAGACCGTTCTGGAGCCGGCGGAGCGAGCTCGAGGCGGACGCGATCCAGGAGGACAGGCCGCCGACCGTGCCGTCGACACCGGAACGGTCAGCGAAGTCCAGGCCGCGCGCGAGCGCCACACCGGGCTGCTCGAAGAGGGTCCGGTTGACCTCTTCCTGGTACAGGTCGGCGCGGGCCGCCTTGGTCGCCCAGGACCCCTCGGGCGGGGTGACCGGGACCTCGGCCGCCGCATACTGCCGGTAGGCCAAGAAGGCGCCGATGGCGACGAGCGCGAGGGTCAGCCCCATGATGACCGGGACCGGGAGCACCGGGTGGTGCTCCTCCGCGTGGCCGACGACGGGCTCGAGGAAGGTCTTGAACCCTCCGAAGTACAGGATGAGTCCAAGGGCGGCCGAGCCGACGGAGAGCACCATCATCGGCACCGTCATCGTGAGCGGCGACTCGTGGGGGTGGTACTCCTTCTCGTCCCAGCGGGCCTTGCCGTGGAAGGTCATGAAGAACAGGCGGGACATGTAGAACGCGGTGATCCCGGCACCGATGAGGGCGGCGCCGCCGAGCAGCCAGGGCTTGATGCCCTCCCCGACGAAGGCGGACTCGATGACGCCGTCCTTGGACCAGAATCCCGAGAACGGCGGCACGCCGATGATCGCGAGCCAGCCCAGCCCGAAGGTCACCCAGGTGATCTTCATGAAGGCGTTGAGGTTGCCGAACCGGCGCATGTTGACCTCGTCCTTCATGCCATGCATGACCGAGCCCGCACCGAGGAACATCCCGGCCTTGAAGAAGCCGTGGGTGAGCAGGTGCATGATCGCGTAGACGTAGCCGACCGGGCCGAGTCCGGCCGCGAGCATCATGTAGCCGATCTGCGACATCGTCGAGGCGGCGAGCGCCTTCTTGATGTCGTCCTTGGCCAGACCGACGATCGCTCCGTAGAGCAGCGTGATCGCACCGATGACGGCGACGGCGGTCTGTGCGGTGGGGGCGCTGTCGAAGATGGGGGCCGAGCGCACGATGAGGTAGACACCGGCGGTGACCATCGTCGCCGCGTGGATGAGGGCCGAGACCGGCGTCGGGCCGGCCATCGCGTCCCCGAGCCAGCTCTGCAGCGGGAACTGCGCCGACTTACCGGTGGCGCCGAGCAGGAGCAGCAGGCCCACGAGGACGAGCAGGCCGGTGCTGGCCTCCGGTGCCGACTCGGCGACGGTCGCGAAGTCGAGCGCTCCGAACGAGGCGAACATCGCCATCATCGCGGCGAGGACACCCATGTCACCGACCCGGTTGACCCAGAAGGCCTTGTTCGCGGCGGTCGCGTAGGCGCGGTTTTGGTTCCAGAACCCGATGAGGAGGTAGGACGCCAGACCGACGCCCTCCCAGCCCACGAAGAGCAGGGCGTACGAGTCCGCGAGCACGAGGAGCAGCATCGCTGCGACGAAGAGGTTGAGGTAGGCGAAGAAGCGCCGCCGGTCGGAGGGCTCCCGGCTCGTCTCCCACTCGGTGAGCTCACGGCCCTCGCCCCGCACGTGGCTCGGGTCGTCCTTCATGTAGCCCAGCGAGTACACGTGGATCAGGGACCCGACGAAGGTGATGAGCAGGACGAACGAGATCGACAGCGGGTCCAGGAGGATGCCGGCGTCCAGCTGGAAGTCACCGACCGGGATCCACGAGTACAGGGTGTGCTGGACGGCACGCTCCGACGGGTCCCGGGACAGCATGGCGAACAGCAGCGGCAGCGCCACGACGAAGCTCGCCCACGACAGCGCGGTCGCGAGGAGCGGGCCGAAGGAGTCGGTGCGTCGTCCGCCGAGGAGGAGGACGGCGGCGCCGAGCAGTGGCAGGGCAACGAGCAGCCACGCGTATGCCGGTCCGGCACCCGCAGCAGCGGCGCTCGCAGTCACGAGGGATGTCACCTGTGTGCTCCTTCTAGGCCTTGAGCAGGTTGACGTTGTCGATCGAGGCCGATCGACGCGAGCGGAAGATCATGATGATGATCGCCAGACCGACGACCACCTCCGCCGCGGCCACCACCATGACGAACAGGGCGATGACCTGACCCTCGAGTGACCCGTGCATCCGGGCGAAGGTGACGAAGGCGAGGTTGGCGGCGTTGAGCATGAGCTCGACACCCATGAAGACGATGATCGCGTTGCGACGCAGCAGCACCGTGGCGCCGCCGATCGTGAAGAGGATCGCCGAGAGGTAGATGTAGTTGACCAGGCTCATCGCTCGCTCCCCTCCTCGATCTCACGATCGATGTCACGTGGTGCTTCGGCGTACCGCTCCGGGTCGACGACCTGCGAGCGAGCGGCGAGCACCCGGGAGACCGAGATCTCCGAGATCGAGCCGTCCGGCAGCAGGGCGGGGGTGTCCACCGCGTTGTGGCGGGCGTAGACACCCGGTGCGGGGAGACCGGCTGGGAAGCGGCCTTCCTGGAATCGCTTGTCGGACCACTGCTTCTGGTTGGGAGCCGGCGTGATCCGCGTGCGGTGCGCAAGCACCATGGCGGCGACCGAGGCGACGATGAGGAGCAGTGCGCTCACCTCGAACAGCCAGAGGTAGCGACCGAAGACGAGGTAGGCGAGCCCGGTCACGTTGCCGGTCTCGGTGTTGACCGCTGCGAGGCCAACGGCCTCACCCCAGCCGACCCGCCCGATCACCGAGGTGAGGAGCACGAGCATGCCGAGCGAGACGAGTGCCGTCGCGACGCGTTGACCCTTGATCGTCTCGATCAGGCTGTCGGAGGCGTCGATCCCGACGAGCATGACGACGAAGAGGAAGAGCATCATCACAGCGCCGGAGTAGACGATGATCTGGATGATCCCGACGAAGGGCGCGTCGTTGGCGATGTAGAAGACACCGGCGATGAGCATGACGATGACCATGCTCAGGGCGGCGTGGACGGACTTGCGCGCGAACAGCAGGCCGAGGGCGGCGATGACGCTGATCGGACCGAGGATCCAGAACAGGGCGGTCTCCCCTGCGCCGATCTCGAGGGGCGTGGTCACTGCTCCTCCTTCGACTGTGCGCTGTCCGACGGTGTGTGGTCGGAGGCCTCGTCCGCCTGAGCGGCGGCCGCATACCTCTCGACGTACTCGCGCTGGGCGTCGGTAGCCGTGGCCACGTTGCCCTTGTAGTAATCGCGCTCGGTCATCCCGTCCGCCATCGGGAAGGGCGGCGGAAGCATGCCCTGCTGCAGCGGCGCGAGCAGCTGGTCCTTGGTGAAGATGAGGTCCGCGCGGTTGTTGTCGGCGAGCTCGTAGAAGTTCGTCATCGTCAGCGCGCGCGTCGGGCACGCCTCGATGCACAGCCCGCAGAAGATGCACCGCAGGTAGTTGATCTGGTAGACGCGGCCGTAGCGCTCACCCGGGGAGAACCGACCGGTCCCGCCCTCCTCGATGGGGGTGTCGTCGTTGTCCGCGCCCTGGACGAAGATCGCGTCCGCCGGGCAGGCCCACGCGCACAGCTCGCAGCCGACGCACTTCTCGAGCCCGTCGGGGTGCCGGTTGAGCTGATGACGACCGTGGAACCGCGGCTGCGTCGGGCGCTTCTCCTCCGGGTACTCCTCGGTCGGCACCTTCCGGAACATCGTCGCGAAGGTGACGCCGAAGCCCGCGACGGACGCGAGCAGCCCGGGCTCCTCCTTGGCGGGCATCGCGCCGCTGTGCGGCTCGACTGCCTGTGTCGATGGCGTCGGGTCGGCCATGGGTCAGTTCTCCTTGCCCGTGATGACGACAGGCTCGCCGTCGCCGTCGGGGACGGTGTCGGTGGTGTGCGCGAGCGCCGGCTCGAGCAGTCGCTGGCCGGGCAGCGGCGGAACGGGGAAGCCGCCTGCGAAGGGGTCCACCTCCGCGGGCGTCTCCACCGTGTTCGCCGCCTCGCGGCGGTCGGCGAGGTAGCCCTGGAGCATGAATGCACCGATGAAGAGCAGCAGGAAGATCCCGAGCACGAAGAGGACGGCGTAGGGGTAGGACCGGCCCAGCACGGTGAAGGTGCTCTCACCGAAGAAGCCCGCGCCTGCACCGCGGACGAGCGCGACGAGGACGATCCACACCAGCGATGCCGGGATGAGGAACTTCCAGCCGAACTTCATGAACTGGTCGTACCGGGTGCGTGGCAGCGAGCCGCGCAGCCAGATGAAGCCGAACATGAAGATCCACATCTTCACGGTGAACCACAGCAGGCCCCACCAGCCCTGGTTGAACATGCCGTCACCGATGGCCGCGATGCCGGGAGGCGCCTGCCAGCCACCGAGGAAGAGGGTGGTCGCGATGGCCGAGACGGTGAACATGTTGATGTACTCCGCGAGGAAGAACATCGCGAACCGCATGCCGGAGTACTCGGTGAAGTACCCACCGACGATCTCGCCCTCACCCTCGGCGAGGTCGAAGGGCAGACGGTTGGTCTCGCCGACCATCGTGATGATGTAGACGACGAACGAGAACGCCGCGGCGATGATGAACCAGCCCTGCTCGGCCTGGGCGGCGACGATCTGCGAGGTCGACATCGAGCCGGCGTAGAGGAAGACGGCGACGAGCGAGAGGCCCATCGCGATCTCGTAGGAGATGATCTGGGCGCTGCTGCGCAGGCCGCCGAGAAGGGGGTAGGTCGAGCCCGAGGACCAGCCGGCCATGATCACGCCGTATGCGGCCACGCCCGCCGCTGCCAGGACGAGCAGCACCGCGACGGGGAGGTCGGTCAGCTGCAGCGGGGTGCGGTGACCGAACATGCTCACGTCGGGGCCCATCGGGATGATGGAGAAGGCGAAGAACGCCATACCCGCGAAGACGATCGGCGCCGCGGTGAAGACGACGACGTCCGCTGCCTTGGGGCGAACGTCCTCCTTGAGCATGGACTTCACGCCGTCGGCGAGTGACTGCAGCAGACCGAACGGACCGTTGCGGTTCGGGCCGGGACGCTGCTGCATCCGACCGATGAGCCGGCGCTCGGCCCAGATCATGATGAGCACCGAGAGCAGCAGGTAGGCGAAGATGAGGACGGCCTTGACGAGCGACAGCCAGATGGGGGTGTCGCTGAAGTCCGACAGGGGGTTCTCCCGCGCTGCGTCGAAGACTGCGCTCGGGAGCACCGGGACGACCGGTCCGAGGGTCAGGGCCGAAGCGATCATGCGACACCGTCCTGCGTCGTGAGAGCCGAGTCTGGCGCTGAGCGCAGTCCGACGACCGCGCCGGCATCCACTCCGAGCACCGAGCGCACCGGTGCACCGGCGGAGTTCGTGGGCAGCCAGACGACGTGGTCGACCATTGGGTCGGTGACCTCGACCGGCACCACGATGGACCCCTCCGGGGTGCTCACCTCGACGGCTCCGCCGTCCAGGACACCGAATGCCTCCGCCGTCGCGGCCGAGATGCGCGCGACCGTCGCCGGCGCCGTACCCGCGAGGAAGGGCTCGCCGTCCTGCATCCGACCCATGTCGAGCAGGTGGGGCCACGTCGCGAGGAGGACCTGGCCTGCGCCCGGCTCGACCACCGCAGCGGCATCCAGGGCCGGTGCCGCGACGGGCTCAGGAGCCGGCTGGGCCGCCAGCTGGTCGCGGACCGAGGCCAGGGTGCGGGTCCCGATGGGGTTGCCCAGCTCGGTGGCAAGCAGGTCGAGCACCCGGTAGTCGCTCATCGCGCCGCTCTCGAGAGCGGCCTCGAAGACCCGGGTGCGACCCTCCCAGTTGACGAAGGATCCGGCCTTCTCGGCGTGTGGAGCCACGGGCAGGACGACATCGGCCACCTCGGTCACCGGCGACTCGCGGACCTCCAGACTGACGACGAAGGCGCGCTGGAGGGCATCGAGGGCGTCATCGCTCGTGAGCGGTCCCGCCGGCCCGGCGGCGACGATGTCGTAGGGGTCGACTCCGCCGACGAGGAGGGCGCCGATCTCACCGTCGATGGCCGCGCGCAGCATCTCCGCGGTGCTCCGGCCGGACAGCGCGCCGGCCTCGAGCGCACCGCGCTCGCCGGCCCGACGCGGGATCCACGCCAGCCGGGCACCGGTCTCCTCGGCGAGCCGAAGGGCTGCGGACAGAGCGCCCGGGACAGCCGCGAGGCGCTCTCCGACGAGGATGATCGCGCTGCCACCGCGCAGCGCCTCGCCGGCCTTGGCCATCGCCTCGGTGGCGCGGGAGGACTCGGTGGTGATGCCGTCGAGGACCTGCGCCTCGGTGCCGGGCGCCGAGGCGAGCAGCTGGCCGCCCATCTTGCGGAGTCCGCGGGTCGCCCACGGCGCCACCGCATACACAGCCGTGCCGTGCTTGCGGAAGGCCTTGCGCAGTCTCAGGAAGACGATCGGGGACTCGTCCTCGGGCTCGAAGCCGACGAGGAGGACGGCCGAGGCCCGCTCGAGGTCGGCGTAGGTGACCGCGCCGTTCTCGGGGGTGCGGCCGCGCACGGCGGCGGCGAGGAAGTCGGCCTCCTCGGCGGAGTGCGGCCGGGCCCGGAAGTCGATGTCGGCCCCGCCGAGCGGGGTGCGTGCGAAGGCGGAGTAGGCGAACGCGTCCTCGAGGCTCACCCGTCCACCGACGAGCACACCCGTGCGCCCAGCCTGGGCGGCGAGCCCGTCAGCGGCTGCGGCGAGTGCCTCAGGCCAGGAGGCCACCCGCAGGACACCGTTCTCGCGGACCATCGGGAACTGGATCCGGTCGCCCACGAGCGGGTAGGTGAAGGCCCAGCGACCCTTGTCGCAGTTCCACTCCTCGTTGACCGCCGGGTCGTAGGACGCCAGGCGGCGCATGACCGAGCCGCGCCGGTGGTCGGTGCGCTGGGCGCAGCCACTCGCGCAGTGCTCGCAGACGCTGGAGGTCGAGACGAGGTCGAATGGGCGGGCGCGGAAGCGGTAGGCCGCCCCCGTGAGCGCTCCGACCGGGCAGATCTGGACGGTGTTGCCGGAGAAGTAGGACTCGAACGGCTTCTCCTCGTAGATGCCGACCTGCTGGAGCGCCCCACGCTCGACGAGCTCGATGAAGGGGTCGCCGGCGATCTGCTCGGAGAAGCGGGTGCACCGGGCACACAGGATGCACCGGTCGCGGTCGAGGAGCACCTGGCTCGAGATGTTGATCGGCTTGGGATAGGTCCGCTTGATGTCCTCGAAGCGCGAGACCGCGCGACCGTTGCTCATGGCCTGGTTCTGAAGCGGGCACTCGCCGCCCTTGTCACAGACCGGGCAGTCGAGCGGGTGGTTGATGAGGAGCATCTCCATGACGCCGTGCTGCGCCTTGTCGATGGCCTCGGAGGTGTACTGGGTCTTCACCACCATGCCGGGGGCCACGGTCATGACGCACGACGCCTGCGGCTTCATCCGTCCAGGCGGGCCCTGCATCTGCATCGGCTCGCCCGGGGTGCCGTCCGGGCCGGGTCGGCCGGGCATCCAGACCTCGACGAGGCACTGGCGACAGGCGCCGACGGGGTCGAGGCCGGGGTGGTCGCAGAACCGCGGGATCTCGATGCCGGCCTGCTCGGCGGCCCGAATGATGAGCGTGCCCTTCGGGACGCTCACATCGAGACCGTCGATGGTGAGCTGGACCAGGTCGGCCTTCTCGACCGCGCCGTCCGCGGCGTCGGCCGCCGCCGGCTTCCCGGTCGTTGCGGTCTTCTCGGTCGTCACAGTGACGCACCTTCCTTGTCGAAGAGCGTGGCGGCGCTGCGATCGAACGGGCAGCCTCCCTGCTCGAGGTGCTGGAGGTACTCGTCCCTGAAGTACTGGATGCTGCTCGTGATCGGCGAGGTGGCGCCGTCGCCGAGCGCGCAGAACGCACGGCCGAGGATGTTGTCGCAGATGTCGAGGAGCTTCTCCAGGTCCTCCTCGTCGCCCTGGCCCTTCTCGAGCCGACCCAGGATCTGCTTGAGCCAGTAGGTGCCCTCACGGCACGGGGTGCACTTGCCGCAGGACTCGTGCATGTAGAAGTCGGTCCAGCGGTCGACCGCGCGCACGACGCAGGTGGTCTCGTCGAAGACCTGGAGGGCGCGGGTGCCCAGCATCGAGCCGGCCTTGGCGACGCCCTCGAAGTCGAGGGGCACATCGAGATGCTCCGCGGTGAACAGCGGCGTGGAGGAGCCGCCGGGGGTCCAGAACTTGATCTTCTTCCCGCCGCGGATCCCGCCGGCGAGATCGAGCAGCTCGCGCATGGTGATGCCCAGCGGCGCCTCGTACTGACCGGGCTTCTCGACGTGACCGGAGAGGGAGAAGATGCCGAAGCCCTTGCTCCCCTCGGTGCCCATATCGGCGAACCAGTCGTCGCCGTGCAGGACGATCGGCGGGATGGACGCGATCGACTCGACGTTGTTCACGACGGTGGGCCGCGCATACAGACCGGCGACGGCCGGGAACGGCGGCTTGCTCCGCGGCTGGCCGCGGCGACCCTCGAGGCTGTCGAGGAGAGCAGTCTCCTCGCCACAGATGTAGGCGCCCGCTCCGGCGTGCACCGTGATGTCCAGGTCGAAGCCGCTGCCGTGGATGTTCTTGCCGAGATGCCCCGCGGCGTAGGCCTCCTCGACCGCGCGCAGCAGGCGACGGTAGACGTGGACGACCTCACCGCGCAGGTAGATGAAGGCGTGGTTGCACCCGATGGCGAACGACGTGATGATCGCGCCCTCGATGAGGAAGTGCGGGGCCGCCATCATGAGCGGGATGTCCTTGCAGGTGCCCGGCTCCGACTCGTCGGCGTTGACGACGAGATAGCGAGGACCGCCGTCCGGCGGCGGGAGGAATCCCCACTTCATGCCGGTCGGGAAGCCGGCGCCTCCACGGCCACGCAGACCGGAGTCCTTGGCCATCTGGACCAGCTCGGCGGGGTCCATGGAGAGGGCGCGGTCGAGGGCCCGGTAGCCGTCGTGGCGCTCGTAGGTCTGCAGCGTCCACGACTGGGGGTCGTCCCAGAACTTGGTGAGGATCGGGGTCAGCGTGGTCACTTCGTGTCCTCCTCGCCGTCGTCACCGGTCGAGCCGGCCTCGTAGACCTTGTCCCGCGTCTCGTTGGCGGCCGAGTCGACGTCGGTGACCGCGTCCTCGTCCTTGGCCGTGGGGCCGCTCGCCTCGTCGGACGGATCGGTGGCCTTCGGCGCGGCCTGGGTACCGGCGGCGGCCTCCGGGCTCGCGGGAGTCACCTCGGGACGACCGGGCGCCTGACCCTCGGCGGCACCCGACGTTGTCGGTGCGTCGGCCTGCGCGGCCCAGCTGGCACCCGTCGGCGCCTCCCAGCCCTTCTCGTGCGCGATCTCGAGTCCGGCGAGCGAGGCCGGGCCTGCCCCGACGCCTTCGTCGGCGAGGCCGTCGTGGAATCCGGCGAGGACGCGCGAGACCTCCTTGAAGGTGCGCACCTGCGCGGGCCCACGGCTGGGCGCGACCGGGTTGCCGGCGCGCAGGTCGTCGACGAGCTGGATCGTCGACTGGGGCGTCTGGTTGTCGAAGAACTCCCAGTTCGTCATGACCACGGGGGCGTAGTCGCACGCCGCGTTGCACTCGATGCGCTCGAGGGTGATCTTGCCGTCCTCGGTCGTCTCGTCGTGGCCGATGCCGAGGTACTCCGAGACGGCCTCCCAGATCTCGTCGCCGCCCATGATGGCGCAGAGCGTGTTGGTGCAGACGCCCACGGTGTACTCCCCGTTGGGGTGCCGCTTGAACTGGGTGTAGAACGTCGCGACGCCGGAGACCTCGGCCTCGGTGAGGTCGAGCAGCTCCGCACAGAGCGTGATGCCCCGGCCGGTGACGTACCCGTCGACGGACTGGATCAGGTGCAGGATCGGCAGCAAGGCGGACCGGGCCTGGGGGTAGCGCGCGATGATCGCCGCGGCATCCTCACGCAGGCTCGCCTCGACCTCTGCGGGGTACGGCTCCTTGGAGTCCTCCGGGACGGTGAGGTAGCCGAAGTTGGTCTGGCGTCCGAACTTGATGCCCATCAGCGCTCGTCCTTTCGCATCGCAACGCCGCTCGCGCTCATCGGTCGACGCCTCCCATGACGGGGTCGATGGAGGCGACCGCGACGATGACGTCGGCGATCATGCCGCCCTCGCTCATCGCCGCGACGGCCTGCAGGTTGTTGAAGCTCGGGTCCCGGAAGTGGGCGCGGAACGGGCGGGTGCCGCCGTCGGAGACGACGTGTGCGCCGAGCTCGCCCTTCGGGGACTCGATCGGCACGTAGGCCTGGCCGGGGGGAACCCGGAAGCCCTCGGTGACGATCTTGAAGTGGTGGATGAGCGACTCCATCGAGGTGCTCATGATCTCGCGGATGTGATCGAGGCTGTTGCCCATGCCGTCCCCGCCGACGGAGAGCTGGGCCGGCCAGCCGATCTTCTTGTCCTGCACCATGACCGGCTCGCCGACGCTGTGCTGCAGCCGCTCGACCGCCTGCTCCACGATCCGCAGTGACTGCTTCATCTCCTCGACCCGGATGCGGTAGCGCGCGTAGGCGTCGCACTCGGCCCGGGTGATGACATCGAAGTCGTAGGTCTCGTACCCGCAGTAGGGGTTGGACCTGCGCAGGTCGAGCGGGAGACCCGCAGAGCGCAGGATCGGGCCCGTGATGCCGAGGGCCATGCAGCCGGTGAGCGACAGGTGCCCGACCCCGACGGTCCGTCCCTTGTAGATCGGGTTCTCGTTGAGCAGCTTCTCGATCTCGCCGATGCCGCGTCGCAGCTCCGGAACGATCTCCTTGACCTTGTCGATCGCGCCGGCCGGCAGGTCCTGCGCCACTCCGCCCGGGCGGACATAGGCGTGGTTCATCCGCAGGCCGGTGACCATCTCGAAGAGCGAGAGGATGCGCTCACGCTCACGGAAGCCGATCGTCATGATCGTCGTCGCACCGAGCTCCATACCGCCGGTCGCCAGGCACACCATGTGGCTGCCGATGCGGTTGAGCTCCATCATCATCACGCGGATGGTGGTGGCGCGCTCGGGGATCTGGTCCTCGATGCCCAGGAGTCGCTCGACCGAGAGGCAGTAGGCCGTCTCGTTGAAGATCGGCATGAGGTAGTCCATGCGGGTGCAGAACGTGGTGCCCTGCGTCCAGGTGCGGAACTCCATGTTCTTCTCGATGCCGGTGTGCAGGTAGCCGATACCCGCGCGGGCCTCGGTGACCGTCTCACCGTCGAGCTCGAGGATGAGGCGGAGCACGCCGTGGGTCGACGGGTGCTGAGGACCCATGTTGACGACGATGCGCTCCTCGTTCAGCGCGGTCGCCTCATCGACGAGCTCGTCCCAGTCGCCGCCCGAGGCGGTGAAGACCCGCCCCTCCTGACCGGCGTCGTCGTTCGCGCCGCCGCCGTAGACATACGTGTCCTCGGTGTCGGTGAACTCGGTTTCCGTATCGTTGGTGCTCATCAGCTGTACGACCTCCGCTGGTCCGGCGGCGGGACGGTGCCGCCCTTGTACTCGACCGGGATGCCACCGAGCGGGTAGTCCTTACGCTGCGGGTGGCCGGGCCAGTCGTCGGGCATGAGGATGCGGGTGAGCGCCGGGTGGCCGTCGAAGACGATGCCGAACATGTCCCAGGTCTCGCGCTCGTGCCAGTTCGTCGCGGGATAGATCTCGGTCGCAGACGGGATGTGCGGGTCTGCATCGGGGCAGGTCACCTCGACGCGCAGTCTGCGGTTCCCGTTCGTGATCGAGTGGAAGTGGTAGACCGCGTGCAGCTCGGCGCCGATATCGTCGGGGTAGTTCACGCCGGAGACACCGAGGCAGAGCTCGAAGCGCAGTGCGGGGTCGTCACGCAGTGCCCGGAGAACCTCGAGGAGGTGCTCGCGACGGACGTGGAGGGTCATCTCACCGCGGTCGATGACGACCTGGTGGACGGCTGCGCCGTACGTGTCCCCACCGAGGGAGGCCTCAAGCGTGTCGGCGAGCTCGTCGAAGTAGCCGCCGTAGGGACGAACGGAGGGCGCGGGGTAGAGCACCGGCCGGACGAGCCCGCCGTAGCCGGAGGTGTCGCCGCCCTTGCTGGCGCCGAACATCCCGCGGCGCTCGCCGCGCCTGATCGGCTCCGGGACCGCGCCCGGGCCGGCCGGGAGGTTGTCGCCGCCCGCATCGACCGATGGCGTCTGCTCACTCATGCGAGGAGATTCCTTCCGGCGAAGTTGGGGTGATCGGTGTAGACACCTTGCGGCTCACCCGTGAGCTCGTGGTGCCCGTGCACGTGGGTGGCGGGCATGAGCGAGGTCGGGGTGGCCTCGAGGGCAGCCTCCTCGGCGGCGGCGACGGCCTTGCGGCGGTTGACGCCCAGGGGTGCGTGCCGGACCTGCTTGTGCAGCTCGATGATCGCGTTGAGGAGCATCTGCGGGCGGGGCGGACAGCCGGGCAGATAGATGTCGACCGGGACGATGTGGTCGACGCCCTGGACGATCGCGTAGTTGTTGAACATCCCGCCCGAGCTGGCGCACACGCCCATGGCGATGACCCACTTGGGCTCGGCCATCTGGTCGTAGACCTGGCGGACGACGGGGGCCATCTTCTGGCTCACCCGACCGGCCACGATCATCAGGTCAGCCTGACGCGGGGTCGCGGCGAACCGCTCCATGCCGAAGCGCGCGATGTCGTAGTGGGGCGTCCCTGTCGCCATCATCTCGATCGCGCAGCAGGCCAGTCCGAACGTCGCGGGCCACATGGAGGCCTTGCGGCCGAGGCCGGCGATGTGCTCGACCGTGGTGAGGAGGATGCCACTCGGGAGCTTGTCTTCGATACCCATCAGCTGTCCTTCGTTCTCTGCCTTGCTGCTCGGCGCACTGCCACCGCGGCGGTCATCGGTTCCTGGAGCGGGGCGTCCTGACGTCCGACCGGCTCATCTCTCAGTCGCCTCAGTCCCACTCGAACCCGCCACGCTTCCACACATAGGCGTCGGCGATGAAGAAGGCGTTCAGGAGGAACAGGATCATCGCGAGCAGGGTGAACAGCCCGAGCTGGTCGAAGGCCACCGCGTACGGGTAGAGGAAGACGGCCTCTACATCGAAGATGATGAAGAGCATCGCGGTCAGGTAGTACTTGATGGGGAAGCGTCCACCCTCGTGGGCCTGGGGAGAGGGCTGGATCCCGCACTCGTAGGCCTCGGCCTTGGCCCGGTTGTACCGCTTCGGACCGACGATCTGGGCCAGCCCCACCGAGAAGACGACGAACCCGGCGCCGAGAGCGACCAGGAGAAGCATGGGGGCGTAGGGGTTATCCATCGGGAAGTGATGCCCCTTTCAGGATCGGACGTGAGCGGTATCGGACGTGGTGCTTCGTGCGAAATCAGTCAATCGAATCAGTCAGGCGCCTCGTGTGCGCTGGATCACAGCGCACGTGCATCCTCATCCTAGGGGTGGACTCCAGGGCATGCCCTTCGGACACCCACCGCACGTCGCTTGTGATTCCATTCACGAGCGATGGAGAGTCTATGAAGGTTCTCTGGAGAGGACCTACTAAGGGTCACCTAACCGAGTCACCGGACCGTGAGTCACGCCGGCTTGTAGGCGCGGTGCAGGGCCACGATCCCGCCACTGAGGTTGCGCCACTCGACCTTCTCCCAGCCGGTGTCGGAGATGACCTGGGCCAGCTCGGCCTGGTCGGGCCAGGCCTGGATGGACTCGGCGAGATAGACGTAGGAGTCGGGGTTGGAGCTGATCCGACGAGCCACACTCGGCAGCGACTTCATGAGGTACTGCTGGTAGATCCGTCGGAAGTACTTGTTCGTCGGCGCACTGAACTCGCAGATGACCAGTCGGCCACCGGGCCGGGTGACGCGAAGGAACTCAGCGAGTGCCACCGCGGTGTCAGCGACGTTGCGCAGCCCGAAGCTCATCGTGACGGCATCGAAGGAGTCGTCGGCGAAGGGCAGCCGCATGGCGTCCGCGGCGGTGAAGGCCAGGTCCGGGCGACGGCCCCGCCCGACCCGGAGCATGCCTTGGGAGAAGTCGGCCGGCACGACCCTGACCCCCGCGTCCGCGAAGGGCTCACTCGAGGTACCGGTCCCCGCCGCGATGTCGAGGACGGTCTCCCCCGGCTTGCCGGCGACGGCCTTGACCACTGCACGCCGCCACAGGCGGTCCTGGCCCATGGAGAGAACGTCGTTGGTCAGGTCGTAGCGGCCTGCGACGTCGTCGAACATCGCGGCGACGTCGTGGGGCAGCTTGTCGAGGCTGGCGCGAGTCATGCGTCACATCATCCCGCACGAAGTGACGGGCTCGGACCACAGCAGTGCCGTGCCTGTGCCGCTGGAGTCGTATCCTTGCCGACGATGACCCTCCTGCCAGAGTCGGGAACGCACGACGACGCCCGGACCGCCACCGGCCCTCTCGTCGCCCGAACCGTCCCCATCCCGCTCTCCCTCGCCCACGACCTGCTGTCGGTCATGCCTGGCATCGGTGCCGACCAGCTGGTCTCCTGGGTGCGCCGGGGCGAGGGCTTCGTCGGGTGGGGGCGCGTGGCCTCGACCGTGACCTCCGGTCCCGACCGGTTCGCCCAGGCCGAGCGCTGGTGGCAGGACCTTGTGAGCACCGCTCAGGTCCACAATCCCGTCGGGGTCGCAGGAAGCGGCCCTATCGCGCTCGGCAGCTTCTCCTACTCGGCGGACTCACCGGCCGGTGGAACGCTCGTCGTCCCCCAGGTCGTCGTCGGCCGTCGGGGGGACCAGGCCTGGGTGACCACGCTCGGAGTGGGCTCCGCGCCGGCCGTGCCGCAGCTCGAGGCGAGCCCCCCGGAGCAGCCCATCGGCGTGCGCTTCGCGGACGGCGCCCGATCGAGTCCGGAGTGGGCCAGTGTCGTCCGGTCCGCGGTGACTCGAATCACGGCGGGTGAGCTCGACAAGGTCGTGCTCGCCCGGGACCTCGAGGTGGCCGCTGACAGCGCGATCGACATCCGCTGGCTTCTCGCGCGGCTCGCCGAGCGCTACGACAACACCTGGGTGTTCTCGGTCGACGGCCTCGTCGGCGCCACGCCGGAGCTGCTCGTCCGCCTCGACAAGGGACTCGTGCACTCGAGGGTCCTCGCCGGCACGATCCGGCGGACCGGGGACGACGAGCACGACCTGGCTCTCGCCGCCTCCCTCGCCCGGTCCTCGAAGGATCTCGAGGAGCACGAGTATGCGGTGCGCTCCGTCGCGGACGCCCTCCGGAAGCACTGCTACTCCATGAACGTGCCCGAGGCTCCCTTCGTCCTCCACCTCACCAACGTCATGCACCTTGCGACGGACGTCGCCGGTGTCCTCGGTGACCGGACCACCTCGCTCAGCCTCGCTGCAGCACTGCACCCCTCGGCAGCCGTCTGCGGCACGCCGACGAGGCAGGCCGACGCGCTCATCGCCGACATCGAGGGCATGGACCGGGCACGCTACGCCGGGCCGGTGGGCTGGATGGACGCGGAGGGTGACGGCGAGTGGGGCATCGCCCTGCGGTGCGGAGCGCTCGTCCCCTCGGACCCGGCCCGGATGCGGCTCTATGCCGGCTGCGGGATCGTCGCCGGCTCGGACCCGGAGGCCGAGGTGGCCGAGTCGGACGCCAAGTTCGTGCCCATGCGCGACGCGCTGACGGCCCCGCCTCTCCAGAAGTAGGTAGGACGGCGCAGCCGGTCTAGGGGAGTGTTGCTGTCGCCGACTCCGCCAGCTCCCGCAACCGCTGGCGCAGCGAGCGGTGCCGACTCCGGTCGAGGGGCACCTCCAGGACCCGCGGTCCCGACACCCGCTCATTCACCCGGTCGGCGAGCCCGGCCGCCGACTCGACCCGCGCATACCCGACGCCGTATGCGCGGGCGAGGTCCTCGAGCCGCGCCCCGGTAGGGGTGCCGAAGATCCTCTCGAAGTCGGCCGCGCGCTCCGGCTCACCGGGCTCGAGAGTGCTGAAGATCCCGCCGCCGTCGTCGTTGACGACGACCACTGTGAGGTCCGGCCGCCACTCCCCCGGGCCGATGAGCAGGGCGTTCGCGTCATGGAGGAAGGTCAGGTCCCCGACGAGCGCGTACGTCGGACCTGCGTTGGACAGCGCCACCCCCACCGCGGTCGACACCACCCCGTCGATGCCCGCCAGACCGCGGTTCGCGACGACCTGGAGGTCGGACACCGTCGACCAGTCCGCCGCGAGCTCCAGGTCCCTCACCGAGTTGGACGAGCCGACCACGAGGGTGGCATCGATCGGAAGGACAGACAGCAGGTGCGCCGCTGTGCCGGGTCCGGTCCCCCACTCCAGGGCAGGCGTAATCGCCTCTCCCACAGCACTGCTCACAACCTGCCACGAGTGCAGCCATGTGCTCGGATCCGCTCCGTCTGCGCGCTCCGGCTCGAGCGAGTCGGCCCGGGCGACGACCGTCTCACCGACCGGATAGGACGGGCCGAGCCACCGCGGGCCGACGCTGACATAGGTCACGCGTGAGGGATCCGCGGTCAGCGCCGCGCGCATGGGCCGTGAGAGAGTGACCCGGCCCGCGACGACGATCCGCTCGGGCTGGTTCGCCTCGTACCACGAGGTGCCGAGGAGCAGCGGTCCGTGTGAGATCGCGGTCGGACCGAGCGGATGCTCCCCGAACGGCTCGGAGACGACAGGCCAGCCCTGGCGGCCGAAGGCGGTGGCCAGGGTGCGCGCATCGGCGGGGTCGGGGAGGTCGCCAATGATGACGAGCGTGCGCTCGGGGAGGGAGAGGGCCACCTTCGCATGGGCCGGCCCGCCATCCCGCGATGGCGGCTCACCCGCGACCGGCCACTGGGTCCGGACCGGGTCGTCGAGGTCGGGGACGAGCGGCTCCCGGAGTGCGACGTTGAGGTGTACCGGGCCGGCGATGTCGAGGCCCGCTATCGGACTCGCAGGGCCCGTCGCGTCCGGCCCGAGACAGGCGGCGCGAATCGCCTTCTGCAGCAACGCGTGTCGGCTCTCAGGATCATCCTCGGGGCGCAGCTCGGCCTGGAGCCGCACCGACTCACCGAACATGCCCGGTTGGACCGTGGTCTGGTTCGCGCCGATACCCCGCAGCTCCGGCGGGCGGTCGGCGCTGAGGACGATGAGCGGGACGAGCCCGTGGTGCGCCTCGAGGACGGCTGGGTGGAGGTTCGCCACCGCTGTGCCCGAGGTCGTCACGATGGCTGCTGGAACGCGGGTCACCTTCCCGAGCCCCAGGGCCAGGAAGCCCGCAGCTCGCTCGTCGACCCGCACGTGCAGCTCCAGCAGGCCGGCGCGGCTGGCCGCGAGGAGCTCGTAGGCGAGCGGTGCCGACCGGGACCCCGGCGCGAGGACGACGTGGCGCACCCCCCCTGTGATGAGTCCGTCGACGATGTCGCGGGCCAGGCTCGTCGAGGGATTCACGTCCGCGATTCTGTCACCCTGCGAACGCGGTAGTCGTTCACCCTCTGGTCGGCCGTCCCGCGCGACACCGTCCCCGCGCCGAGGAATGGCGCCGCCGTCGCTGCCCAGCGCACGAGCGAGGGATCGGATCCGGTCCGGATCGCCTCGGCGGCGAGCCGCGACGTCTCCCGGTAGCCGACGGCTCCGTGGTCGGAGACATCCCGCTCCACCGTGGTCCAGGTGAGCCGGTCCGGGTTGGGGGCGAGACCGAGACGGGTGACGACATCCCTGGTGTGCACGAGAGAGAGGACCTCGACCTCCTCAGGCACCGCGATGTGGGCGACGGGAGATCCCACGGTGACCACGTGGGTGATGTTGTGCCGCTCGCGAGCGCCCGGAGTCGCCGCGATCGACGCCGCCGCGATGCCGCCGAGACTGTGGCCGGTGAGCATGACCGGGTCCCTCAAGCCGACGCGCCCTGCGGCCCGCTGTGCCTGGTCGAGCGCGTCGAGCACACCCACGCTGAGGGTGGCTGAGCGCCGCGCCATGAGCTCCAGGTCGGCCGTCAGGTCGTTGGGCTGCTCGCCGGCCGACGGGTTCCAGGTGACGGTGCCCGGGATCTGGACGATCCACGCGGAGGTGCCGTCGGGCCGCGGGAGCTGCACGACGCGCACCGTGGAGCCTCCTGAGAGGAGCGACTGGGAGGTGACGATGGAGGCCAGGTCCCGGATCTCCACCCGGGTGTCGACACCGACCGGCACGGGCTCCGCACGCGCCGCCGTCCCGTCCCGGAGCAGCCCGAGGATCCGCAGCTGGGTCGTGGCAAGGATGAGCGCGGGGTAGGCGATGCGGGCATGCAGGACACCGAGCTCGGCATCCCGCTGGGCCAGCCAGTATGCGGTGAGCGCCTTCCGCGTCCGCCACGTGTGTCCCTGGACATGCTCGGCGAGCCGACCCAGGGCGACGACGAGGCCGGTGCGGGTGCGGTCGACCACCGCCACCGCATCCGCCGGCACGCTGCGGGCGACGGCCGGGGTGAGCCAGTCCAGCAGGTGGATCCGGTGGCCGACGAGGCGGATCACCTCCACACAGTCCGCGAGCCGGCCGAGGCTGGCGGAGAGCTCGTCGAACGACACCGCCATGCTGCCCGCACCACCGCGGACGGTGATGTCCGAGCCGGGCACGCCGGATCCGGGAGCAAGGAACGGTCCAGGAATCACCCCTTCCCCGCCCGGTCGGCCGCTGTCCGCAGGTCCGCGCCCAGCCGGTCCAGGTCGTCGAGAGCACTCTGCCCCTCCACGCCCAGGTCGCCGAGTCGGGCCCGCCAGGCCTCGGCGGCCGGCCCGGACCACGCGCACCGGGCGATCGCCCGGATGCGGTCGCACACCTCCTCGATGTCCTCACGCAGTCGGAGCACCTCGTGGCGGGCGCTCTCGAGCTGCTCCGCTGCAGCCGCTGCCTCGTGGGGATCGTGAGCCGACATGACCCCAGCCAACCCGTCGCACGACATGTCTCCTACCCCCGGGCCCGGGCTGGGGAGGACACGCCCGTCGTCGGCCAGGGAGGGGGACAACCGCATTGCCCCGCCTCGTAGGCTCTGGGCATGCCTCATCACGAGCTCGTCATCATCGGCACCGGCTCGGGCAACTCCCTGCTCACCGAGCACTTCGATGACGTCGACGTCGCGATCATCGAGGCCGGAAGGTTCGGCGGGACCTGCCTGAACGTCGGCTGCATCCCCACGAAGATGTTCGTCCTCCCGGCCGACCGTGTGGAGCAGGCCCACGACGCTGCCCGCATCGGCGTGACGATCGAAAGAGCCCGCGCCGACTGGGCCGCGATCCGGGACCGGATCTTCGCCCGGATCGATCCCATCGCCGACGGCGGCGAGGAGTACCGCGTCAGCCAGCCCAACGTCACCGTCTACAAGGCCGAGGCACGCTTCACCGGTGACCGCCGGCTCAGCCTGTCCAGCGGGGAGGAGGTCACGGCCGACCACGTCGTCGTCGCGGCCGGCAGCCGTGCGGTGCTTCTCGAGGACGTGCCGGGGCTGGACCGGCTCGATCCCGCCGGCGGGGTGCACACGTCCGACACCGTGATGCGGATGGACACCCTTCCGCGCCGGATGGTCATCATCGGCGGAGGCTTCGTGGCGTGCGAGTTCGCCCACATCTTCGCGGCCTTCGGGGTCGACGTCGTTCAGCTGCAGCGCTCGGACCGGGTCCTCAAGCAGGAGGAGGTCGAGGTGAGCGCCACCTACGCGACCGCCGTCGCCGACCGCTACGACCTCCGGCTCCGGACCGTCGCGACAGCCGCACGGTACGACGGTGAGCAGTGGGTCATCACCACCAGGGGGCCCGAGGGTGAGACCGAGATCGAGACCGACACGGTGCTCCTGGCCGTCGGCCGCACGCCGAACACCGACCGGCTCGACGCCGCGGCCGCAGGTCTGCAGACCGAGTGGGACGGTCGCCTCGTCGTCGACGAGCAGCTGCGCACGACCGCGCCGCAGGTGTGGGCGCTCGGCGACATCTGCTCGGAGCACCAGCTCAAGCACGTCGCGAACCACGAGGCCCGCATCGTCGCGCACAACGCCGCCGTCGCTCTCGGCCGGCTCGATGCCGAGCCTCGGACCCTTGACGACCGGGTCGTCCCCCACGGCGTGTTCAGCTACCCGCAGATCGCCGCCTTCGGGCCCACCCGCGAAGAGCTCCAGGTCAGGGGCGTCGAGTTCGTCTCCTACACACAGCGGTTCAGCGATGTCGCCTACGGCTGGGCGCTCGAGGACCAGTACGGTCTCCTCACCGTCCACGCCACCCCCGAGGGTCGGATCCTCGCCGCCCACTGCATCGGCCCCGACTCGTCCACACTCATCCAGCCCCTCATCCAGGCGGCCACCTTCGGGCAGCACGCGCACGAGGTCGCCCGAGGGCAGTACTGGATCCACCCCGCTCTCGCCGAGGTCGTCGAGAACGCTCTCCTCGGTCTTCCGCTGGCTAACTGATCCCGAGGTATGCGGCGCTCGCCGCGAGCCGTTCGACCCACCACTGGCGGCGCTCAGGAGCCGCCGAGAACCGTTCCAGCAGCTGGGGGTCCGGGACGACGCCACGCACTGGCAGCGCGCCGTTCTCGGGCAGCAGGGAGTCCGTCGTGACATCGCCGGCGAGGAGAGCGACCGTGCCGAGGCCACACGCGAACGGCAGCTCCGGAAGTGCCGCGGCCAGTGCCACGCCGCCGGCGATGCCCACGCTGGTGTCGAGGGCGGAGGACACGACCGCGGGGAGCCCGCACTCAGCCACGATCTCCAGCGCCGCCCGCACCCCACCGAGCGGCGCCACCTTGACGACGATGACGTCGGCAGCCTCGAGATCCCTCACGAGCACCGGGTCCTCGGCCTTGCGGATCGACTCGTCCGCGGCGATCCGGACGTCGATCCCCTGGCGCACGAGGGAGCGCCGGACGGTCGCGAGCTCCTCGACCGTGCGGCACGGCTGCTCCATGTAGTCGAGCTCGTAGGACCCCAGCCTGCGCGCGGCCATCAGCGCCTCCTCGACGCTCCAGCCACCGTTGGCATCGACGCGGATGAGACCAGATGGCCCCAGCCAGCTGCGCACCGCCGCAACGCGGTTCACGTCGTCGTCGAGGCTCTGGCCCTGCTCTGCGACCTTGACCTTGACGGTGGTCACCCCCGGGAAGCGCTCCAGGACGGCGGCCACGTCGTCGGGACCGACCGCCGGGACGGTCCCGTTGACCGGGACCGTGGAGCGCACCGGGGCGGGCCAGCCTGCCCAGGCCGCCTCCACGGCGGCGGCGAGCCAGCGCGATGCCTCAGGCACCGCATACTCGGGGAAGGGGCCGAACTCGCCCCAGCCGGCCGGCCCCTCGAGAAGGGCGACCTCGCGAACGGCCACGCCGCGGAAGCGCACCCGCATGGGGATGGCGACCACGTGCAGGGCGGCGCGCAGCGCGGCGAGGTCAGGCTGGTCCATGGTCTCCGAAGACTATGCGCTGCCCGGGCGCGTGACCCGGGCGGCTAGCCTGGCTCGCGTGAGTGCACTCGAGCAGGTCAGCGAGATCTTCGACCCCGAGGCCTGGGACGAGGTCCCCGGCTTCGACTTCACCGACATCACCTACCACCGCGCCAAGGACCTGGGCTGCGTGCGGATCGCCTTCGACCGCCCGCACGTCCTCAATGCCTTCCGGCCGCACACCGTGGACGAGCTCTACCGCGCGCTGGACCATGCGCGGCGCACGCCGGACGTCGGCGCGGTCCTCCTCACCGGCAACGGACCCGGGCCTGATGGCAACAACGCGGCGGGCAAGTGGGCCTTCTGCACCGGCGGCGACCAGCGCATCCGTGGGCGGTCGGGGTACCAGTACGCGGCCGACCCGACCGGTGAGGAAGGCGCGTCCGGCGTCGACGAGAGGCGGGTCAAGGCCGAGGGCGGACGGCTGCACATCCTCGAGGTGCAGCGCCTGATCCGCACGATGCCGAAGATCGTCATCTGTGTCGTGGGCGGCTGGGCGGCCGGCGGCGGGCACTCCCTCCACGTCGTCTGCGACCTCACCATCGCGAGCCGGGAGCACGCGCGCTTCAAGCAGACCGACGCCGACGTGGGTTCCTTCGACGGTGGCTACGGCTCGGCCTACCTCGCGCGGATGGTCGGCCAGAAGTTCGCCCGCGAGATCTTCTTCCTCGGTCGCACCTACAGCGCCGAGGACATGCACCGGATGGGTGCGGTGAACATCGTCGCCGACCACGCCGACCTCGAGCGCGAGGCGCTGGGTGTCGCCCGGGAGATCATGGGCAAGAGCCCGCAGGCCCAGCGGATGCTCAAGTTCGCGTTCAACCTCGTCGACGACGGGCTCATGGGGCAGCAGGTCTTCGCCGGGGAAGCCACCCGTCTCGCGTACATGACCGACGAAGCCATCGAGGGGCGGGACCAGTTCCTCGAGAAGCGTGACCCCGACTGGTCGCCCTTCCCCTGGTACTTCTGAGACCTGGCACTTCTAAGACCTGGTACTTCTGAGCGGCCGACTGGGACCGGGGCCCTTCACCCCGGCGCCGAGCCACCGCATACGCTCGGAGGCGTGAGTCGCAAGCGGTCCCCGGGATGGGTGCCCAACCAGCACGGGGCGTGGGCGATGCTCGTTACCCCATTGCTCGTCGGGGTGCTGGCCGGCGGCCCGGCCTGGGTGCACCTGCCACTGGCGCTCTTCTGGTTCCTCGGCTACTTCGCCTTCTTCGCCACCGGTCTCTGGCTGAAGGCCCGTCGCAAGGCCCGCTACCGCCCGCCGGTCGTCGCCTACGGCATCGGCGCAGGTGTCGCCGGTCTGGTCGTGCTGGCACTCGAGCCGGGGCTGCTGAGATGGACGCCACTGTTCATCGTGCCACTCGGCGTGGGTCTGGTCGCGAGTGCGATCCGTGACGAGCGGTCGCTGTGGAGCGGCATCGCGACCACAGTCGGGTCGAGCCTGATGACGGTGGTCGCCTACGACGCGGGTCCTGGGACCGATCCTGATCGCGCCTGGCTGCTTGCTGGTGTCCTCGCCGCGTACTTCGCGGGCACGGTGTTCTACGTGAAGACGATCATCCGGGAGCGTGACAGCGAGCCGCACTACTGGCTCTCGGTGGGCTTCCACTCCCTCGCGATGCTGGCTCTCATCCCCGTCGTGCCTGCACTCACACTGGTATTCGCGGTGCTGACGGCTCGCGCCGCGATCGTGCCGGCCTTCCGGATCACGCCGAAGCAGGCGGGGATCGGCGAGATCGTGCTCACCACCGTGGTTGCCGTGACCGCCCTGCTGGTGACCTGAGGCGCGCGGTGAGGATGCGATGACACCGCACACGTGGACCTACGCCGAGATCGTGGAGCTGCTCGAGCCGCCCCCCGGTCCTTCGTCACCTGGCGTGGTGGTGGGCACCTCCGGCTCGACCGGCTCGCCCAAGCGGGCGCGGCTGAGTGTCGGCGCGCTCACCGCGAGTGCGCGCAGCACTCTCGAGGTCCTCGGAGGACCGGGCCAGTGGCTGCTCGCCACGCCCGCGACCCACATCGCCGGGATCCAGGTGCTGGTGCGCTCCGCCCTCGCCGGCATCGAGCCGGTGGTCATGGAGGCGGGTGGCTTCACCGCGGAACGGTTCGCCGAGGCCACGGGTCGGCTCACGCATGAGCGGACCTACGTCTCGCTCGTGCCGACCCAGGTGCAACGCCTGCTCGACGAGCCGCTGGGCCGCGCCGCCCTGGCCCGCTTCACCACGGTGCTCGTCGGCGGGGCGGCTGTGCCGGCCACGCTGCGGGCCTCCGCCGCCGCTACCGGTGTCGACATCGTCGCCACCTACGGCATGAGTGAGACGGCAGGGGGTTGCGTCTACGACGGACGCCCCCTGCCGGTCGCGCGGATGCGGATCGCCGACCCGGGCGATGACGGGGTCGGCGTGGTGGAGCTGGGCGGGGAGACGCTCGCCGACGGGTACGAGGGGAACGAGGAGCTCACAGCCCAGGCCTTCCGCACCGATCCCGACGGCGCGCGGTGGTTCCGCACCGACGACCTCGGGCGGATCGAGGACGGTGTCCTCTCGGTCCTCGGCCGCCGGGACGACGTCATCAACACCGGCGGTCTGAAGGTCTCTCCCCACGTCGTCGAGGAGGCAGTGGCCTGCGCCCTGCCGGAGCTGGCCGCCTGCTCGGTCGTGCTCGCCACCGACGACGCGCAGTGGGGCGAGGCCGTCACCCTCGTCGTGGCCGGCCGTGCGGCCCCCTCACTGGCCGACGTCCGCGACGCGCTGCGGCCGTTGCTCATCCCCGCGGCCCTCCCGACCCGGGTTGCCGAGGTCGACGAGATCCCCCGGCTCGGGCCGGGCAAGCCGGATCGCCGGACACTGCGCGCCATACTCTCGCAGCCCTCGGGGTGACCGGGCAGCCGAGCTGAACCAGAACCGGGTGACCTGGAGGCGAAGGCGCGCCCCGCATACGCCGTCATGACCTGCTTGCGCAGCCGTGACCGCGGTATTTCGCGGTCACTCGGGCCTCACCCGGTCACTCGGGCACAACCCGGTCAGCAGCGCCGTGGCAGAGTCAGAGGAGACGGCCGCTCAGCACGATGCCGATGGACAGCAGCACCGCATAGACGAGCTCGTAGACGCCCGTGCCGGCGAGGACCGGGATGAGCGCACGCCCGGTCGCACCGGAGCGGATCGCCCGGTAGGGCCGAAGGAGGATGGCCAGGGCGAGGAGCGCGATGAGCGCGAACGGGTAGACGAAGGCGATGCCGACGACACAGACGACGGAGACGACGACGAGGGAGCCGTAGAGCAGGCGGGTGCGCCGGTCGCCGAGGCGGACGGCGAGGGTGCGCTTGCCGTGCTCGGTGTCGGTGGGGATGTCGCGAAGGTTGTTGGCCACGAGGATCGCTGACGCGATCGCTCCCACGCCGATGGCGCCGAGCACACCGGTGAGCGTGACCGCCCCGGCCTGGGTGTAGAGCGTGCCGAGCGTGGCGAAGAGTCCGAAGAAGACGAAGACGTAGACCTCGCCAAGCCCGCGGTAGCCGTAGGGGTTGTCACCGCCCGTGTACCGCCACGCGGCGATGATGGCGAGCGCACCGAGGATCAGGAGCAGCCAGGCGCCTGAGAGAGCGACGAGCGTCAGGCCGGCGAGGGCGGCGAGGAGGAAGAAGAAGAACGCTGCGAGCCGCACGTTGGCCGCTGTCGCCAGTCCGGAGCCCACGAGGCGGACGGGGCCGGTCCGGTCCTGGTCCGTGCCCCGGATGCCGTCGCTGTAGTCGTTCGCATAGTTGACGGCGATCTGGAGGCAGAGGGAGACGACGAGGGCGAGGAGCGCGAGACCGAGGTCGTAGCGCTCGATGACCATCGCCGCGGCGGTGCCGATGACGACGGGCGCCACGGCGGCGGGGAGGGTGCGTGGGCGAGCGCCCTCGAGCCATTGAGCAGGAGTTGCCACGGTGTCAGGAAGTCCTCGGGTCAGCAGGTGGGCAGGGTGGAGCAGGGGTCATCCGGCGCGCGTCGCGGTCAGATGCCGCGCAGGAAGTCGGGATCGTCATCCGGCCCGAGCGGTCCACGCGGGCGAGTGGGGCCGCGCCCCGGGAGCTGGCGCTCCTTGCCGGCGATGAGCCAGGCGATCGGACCGACGAAGGTGATGAGCACGATGAGGATGATCCAGATCAGCTTGGGGATGCCCCGGACCTTGCTCTCGTCGGTCTGGATGCAGTCGACAAGCGCGTAGATCGCAAGCCCCAGGCCGAGGAGGATGGGCAGGACACGAACCATGGCTCTATGGTCGCACGCCTGAGTGAGTGCCCGACCACGACGGCGCCAGGTCACAGGCCGGCCCCGACGGGCGGGCAGGCAGATCGTCGGTCAGCGGAAGCTGTCGTCGACCTCGGCGTCCTCTGCCGACTCGTCCGTGCCGCGGTCCGGCCCGGCAGCCGCGCGCCTCTCCTGCTTGGCAGCAGTGCGCTGCTCGATCTTGTGGGCGATCTGCGCGCTGAACTTCTCCCGCATCCCTCTCAGGAGGAAGTACGAGATCACCATGGAGCTCAGCGCCGCGGCCAGCACGAGGAGCGGGAGGTTCTCCGGTCCGCGCAGGCCGAGGAGGTAGAAGACGATCAGGCAGACGAAGAAGATGAGGGCGCGTAGCAGCGTGTACTGGATCATCGGTATGCGGGGGCGGGCCGGCTCACAGGCCCGAGTAGGAGTGCTGGGAGACGAAGAACAGGTTGACGACGCCGTAGTTGATGAGGATGCACACGAAGCCCGCAAGGGCGATGTACGTGGCGCGCTGCTTGGACCAGCCGGAGGTCACCCGGGCGTGCAGGTAGGCCGCATAGACGACCCAGATGACGAAGCTCCAGACCTCCTTGGGGTCCCAGTTCCAGTAGGACGCCCACGCCTGCCGGGCCCAGATCGCGCCGGCGATGAGGGTGAAGGTCCACAGCGGGAAAGCGACGACGTGCAGGCCGTAGGTGAGCCGCTCGAGGGCCTTGGAGCCCGGGAAGTGGTTGAGGAACGAGGTGCGGCCGCTCTGCTCCACCTTGTCCTGGGCGAGGTAGAGGATGCCGGTGACCGCTCCGATGAAGAAGATCGCGATCGCGATGACCGCCACCGTGACGTGGATGACCAGCCAGTAGGACTGCAGGGAGGGCATGAGCTCTGCCGCCTCGGTGTACCACGACACGAGAGCGACGCCGAGCACGAGCAGGACAGGGGTGACGACGAAGAGTCCGAGCCAGCGCAGGTCGCGGCGGGTGGACCACAGGCTGAAGGCGAGCATCACGAAGAGGCAGGCGACCACGGCGAACTCGAACATGTTGCCGAGCGGGGCCCGACTGACCGAGAGTCCGCGCAGTGCGACGGAGACGGCGAGAAGGATCGTGCCGAGCCAGGCCAACGAGCCGGCGATACCGCCCAGCTTGCGGGTGCCGACCGAGACGCCCTCGTCGAGCGCCCGGCCCGACGTGGCGCTCGAGCCTGCGTCGTCGGACGCGACGACACGCTCGCCGGAGGACTCGACCGACCCGGTGGGCCCCGCAGAGGCGCCCACCAGGGCCTCCTCCCGCTCCCTCGTCGAGAGCAGGGCCGACTCCTTCTCGTGCTCCCTGCGCTCGGAGCGTGCCGGCATCAGACCTGCGAGGTATCCGGCGTACGCGAGCATCGCGAGGGCGAGGACCGCCATCGCGGAGTACAGCGCGTAGTTCGAGTACAGCGCGAGATCTAGAGCGTTCATCGTCCTTCATCCTTCTCGGCACGACTCCCCTGACCCACCAGCGCGGGATCGAGGTCGTCGTGAACGGCGTCGAGCAGCGAGTCCAGGCCGGTGTCGTCGGCCTTGGCCATCGCTGCAATGGTCACTACGGTACGTCCCTCAGGGCCGGTCCCGCCCACCCGGGCGAAGACTCGCCGCCGCGGGACGAGCAGAGTCAGCAGCAGACCGCCCAGCGCGAGGAGGGCTGCGCCGAGGGTCAGCCAGCGTCCGGGGTCGTGGCGCACGGACAGACCGGCGAAGCGATCCAGGGACTCGAAGGTGATCGTGCCGCGGCCCCCGGGGATCTCCACTGTCTCCCCGAGCTCGATCCACAGGCGGGCCGCATCGGTGCCTTCCGCGTCGCTGAGCTGCGTCATCTCGTCGGTGTTGAGCCGGAACACGGACTGCGGTCGGCCGTCCGGGAACAGCTCCCCCTCGTACGCCGTCAGCGCGAGCGCCGGCTGCAGGGCGTCCGGGAACACCGACTGCGGGCCGTCCTCCGCGGTGATCACAGCCGTGGGGAGGAACCAGCCGTGGAAGCCGAGACCTGGGTCGGCTGCCGCGACCTTGATCGCCCCGACCGACTGGTAGTTGTTGTCCTGTGGGAGGAACGGGGTGGCACCGGAGTACAGGATCTCGCCGTCCGCGTCACGCACCGTGATGACCGGCGCATAACCGTTGCCGAGGAGGAAGACGGTGGCACCGTCCACCTCGAGCGGGTGGTTGACCTTGATCTCGTCCTCGTAGGAGACGCCGTTCTCCGTCGCCGTGACGTATGCGGTGAAGTCTCTCGGCATCCCGAACTGTCCCGCTCCGGTCACCTCACGCTCGAACTCGGCGTGGAAGCGGTCGACGCGGAGGGTGAACGGCGGGACCGACTCGTCATCCACCCACGGACCGGGGGCGAAGGTGTCGAACCGGGTCTTGGCGAAGGACTGGCCCTCGGGCACGATGGCGTCGCCCTTCCAGCCCCACAGGTGTCCGACGGCGACGCCGACGATGACGCCGATGAGCGCCAGGTGGAACAGCAGGTTTCCGGTCTCCTTGAGATATCCACCCTCTGCACTCAAGGTGCCCGGCTGGTGCCGGTGGACGCGGAATCGCCTGCGCCGCAAGGACTTCTCGAGAGCATCGAGGGTTCCTTCCACCTGCTCGTCCGGCACCTCGAGCCGCCGATAAGCGGTGAGCCGCTCCAGGCGCGCCGGCGTCCGCGGCGGTGGCTGGCGCATCGCGCGCAGGTGGACGCGGGCCCGCGGCAGGACACACCCCACGAGCGAGATGAACAGCAGCAGGTAGATGCTCGCGAACCACGGGGTGGAGTAGACGTCGAAGAGGCCGAACCGGTCCAGCACCGGCCCGAGCGTCGGCCGGTCGGCGATCCAGTCGGTCGTGCGGGTGGGGTCGATGTTGCGCTGGGGGAACACCGACCCCGGAACCGCCGCGACCGCGAGGATGAGGAGGAGGAACAGCGCGGTGCGCATGCTCGTCAGCTGACGCCACAGGAAGCGCAGCCAGCCGACCAGACCGAGGGTCGGCTGGACGGGGGTCCCGCCGGACGGCGTGGGGCCGTCGTCGGCCCCGGGTGCCGCGAGGTCGTTGTGCTCGGACGTCGTAGCCATCAGAACGAGACCTCGAATCCAGCGAGCCAGTTCGCCTGTATCCAGCGGTTGATGCTCTCCCAGACACCGGTCACGAGCAGGACCCCGACGACGAGGAGGAAGGACCCTCCGAGGATCTGGATCCCCCGCTGCCGGTGGCGCAGCCACGCCGACCACCGCCCGGAGCGTTCGTACATGGCAGCGATGAGGACGAAGGGCAGGCCCAGGCCGAGACAGTATGCGACGGCCACCGTCGTCGCCCGGCCGTAGTCCGGCTCGAGGCTGGACAGCATGGCGAAGAGCGCCACCAGGGTCGGTCCCGTGCACGGTGCCCAGCCGAGGGCGAAGGTCGCTCCGAGGAGGGGTGCGCCGGCAAGGCCGGACCGGGGCCGGACGCGCACCGCTGCGGTGCGCTGGCTGCCGATGCCGAGGAAGACGAGCGCGAGCAAGATGACGAGCACCCCGCCGATCCGGGACAGGAGGACCCGGTGCTCCACGAAGACCCGCCCGACCGAGGTGACGAAGATCGTCGCGAGGATGAAGACGATCGAGAAGCCGAGCACGAACAGCGCTGCGCCCAGGACCATCCGGTGTCGCTTGCGCTCGGCGAGCGAGAGCTCGGACAGTCCGGTCACGTAGCCCAGGTAGCCGGGGACGAGCGGCAGCACGCACGGGCTGAGGAAGGACACGAGTCCGGCCAGCACCGCGAAGACGAGCGCCAGCGGCAGCGGACCGCCCGCCACGGTGTCCGTCACCGACTCCATGACCGCCGACTCCATGACCACCGACTCCATGCCGGCTGCGAGGCTCGTCACGGGTTCCGGACGTCCTCGACGAGGCCGAGGAGGGTGGCGGTCGTGAGCGGTCCGGAGACGACGGCGGCGATGCGGCCCTCGGTATCGAGGACGAGCGTCGTCGGCGTCGCCTGGGCCCGGCCCTGGAGGGCGAGCGGGAGGATGCCGTCCTCATCGGCGAGAGAGGGGTATGTCATGCCCGAGCGGGATGCGAATGCCGCTCCGGTTGCTGGGGACTCGCGGAAGTTGAGACCGACCATGGTGACGCCGTCCAGGTCCTGGATCTGCTCCCAGGCGGCGACGAGGTCGGGGGTCTCCTTGACGCAGGGAGGGCACCACGAGCCCCACTTGTTCAGTACGACGACGGAGCCCCGGTGATCGGCCAGCGACCAGTGTCCGCCGTCGATCGTCTCGCCCTCGAGGGTGACGGGCTCGGCCCGGTCCTCCTCCGCATACCGGATGATCTCGCCACCGCCGGAGATGTAGCCGCGGTTGTCACCCGCCCTCGCCTGCTCGGCGAGCGAGCCATTCTCCGCCGACGAGCAGCCGGCGAGGGCGAGCATCCCGACGAGGGCGGCGGTGAGGACCCGCCGACGAGAGGAGGACCTCATGCGCCGGCCACCTTGCTCGCGAGCGGCAGGAGAGCCTTCGCGGGCTCGCTGTACTCGACGCCGACCATGCCCCCGGCGGCGTCGAAGAGGATCGTCGTCACCGACGCCAGGGTGCACTCGCGCTTGCGCGGGTCGTGCCACAGGCGGCGGCCCTCGGCGGCGAGCCGGGTGGTCCAGATGGGGAGCTGGTGGCTCACGATGACGGCCTCGTGGCCCTCGGCCCGGTCCCGTGCCTCGAGCACGGCCGGGATCATCCGGTCGCGGATGTGCGTGTAGGGCTCGCCCCAGCTGGGGCGGAAGGGGTTGCGGATGTAGGGCAGGTGGGAGAGCCGGATCAGTCCCTGACCGCCCGCGACCGCCTTGCCCTCGAAGAGGTTCTCCGCCTCGATGACCCGCTCGTCGAGGACGAGCTCGAGACCGGTGAGGTCGACGAGCGGCTGGGCGGTCTGCTGGGCCCGCTCCAGCGGGGAGGAGACGAGGTGGACGATGTCCCGGCCCGCCAGTGCCTTCGCAGCCTCGGCAGCCATCTTGTGCCCCAGCTCGGAGAGCAGGAACCCGGGAAGCCGACCGTAGAGGATCTTCTCGGGGTTGAAGACCTCCCCGTGCCGCAGCAGGTGGACGCGGGTATGGATGGCGGGCATGGCGGTGATTGTGGCAAACCTTCCTGAGTGACGGCGTTCCTGAGTGATGGCGTTCCTGAGTGATGGCGCCGTCAGGTCGTCGGAGCAGGGGTCGCGGCAGCGCGGGCAGCGGCGGGCAGAGCGGCCAGGACGGTGTCGAGCGCCTCCCTGTCGTGACCGGCACCGACGAACCAGGCCTCGAAGGCGCTCGGTGGCAGGTGGACGCACTGCTCGAGCATGGCGTGGAAGAAGCGCCCGAAGGCCGCAGTGTCCTGATCGCCGGCATCGGCGTAGTTCCGCACCTCGCCCTCGCGGAAGAAGATCGAGAACATCGAGCCGGCCCACTGCACCCGGTGCGGCACGCTCTCGGCCGAGAGCGCCGCGGAGGCGGCGTCGGCGATCTCCCGGGCGACGACGTCGAGGTGCGCGTAGACCTCGTCCGTGCAGTGGCGCAGCGTGGCCAGGCCGGCAGCCGTCGCAACAGGGTTCCCCGACAGCGTCCCGGCCTGGTAGACCGGACCTTCCGGAGCGAGCCTGGCCATGATGTCCGCCCGACCGCCGAAGGCGGCCGCGGGGAACCCCCCGCCCATGACCTTGCCGAAGGTGAAGAGGTCGGGTGCGCCGTCCGCGGTCGGACCCTCGAGGCCGAACCAGCCGGCGGGGCTGCACCGGAACCCCGTCATCACCTCGTCGGAGATGAACAGGGCCCCGTGCCTACGGGTGAGCGAGCGCATCGCGGCGGTGAAGCCCGGGGCCGGAGGAACGACCCCCATGTTGCCGGCGGCGGCCTCGGTGATGACCGCGGCGATCTCGTCGCCGCGCTCGGCGAAGACAGCCTCGAGCGCCGCGATGTCGTTGTAGGGCAGCACGATCGTCCCCGCGGCCGCGTCGGCCGGCACGCCGGCGGAGTCGGGCAGTGCCAGGGTGGCGACGCCGGAACCGGCCGCCGCGAGCAGCGAGTCGACGTGTCCGTGGTAGCAACCGGCGAACTTCACGATGAGCGTGCGACCCGTGAATCCCCTGGCGAGCCGGATGGCGCTCATCGTCGCCTCGGTGCCGCTGGACACGAGGCGGACCTGCTCGACCGGCTCCACGCGGGCGACGATCTCCTCCGCGAGGAGCACCTCGTTCTCACTCGGGGTCCCGAACGAGAAGCCTTGGGCTGCAGCGTCCTTCACCGCCTCGAGCACCGCCGGGTGGGCGTGACCGAGGATCATGGGTCCCCACGAGCAGATGAGGTCGACGTAGCGCCGACCGTCGACATCGGTCAGCCACGGCCCGCTGGCCGAGGCCATGAAGCGCGGGGTGCCGCCCACGGCGCGGAAGGCCCGCACGGGGCTGTTCACCCCTCCGGGGGTGACAGTGCGTGCCCGCTCCAGCAGTGATGCAGACCTCGGGCTCGTCCCGTTCGTCGCCGTGCTCACCGTCGTGCCCTCCCGCTCTCCTGGACGATCGCCATGGCCTCTCCGAGCTTCCTGAACTGGGTCGGGGTGAGCAGATCGACGAAGTGCCGTCGCACGCTCTCGACATGCACCTTCGAGAGCCGCTCCAGGGTCTCGAGCCCCTTGTCGGTAAGGGTCAGCTCGACGCCCCGGCCGTCATGCGGGCTCGGCTCCCGGCGCACCAGGCCCCGCACCTCCAGTCGCCCAGCGGTATGCGTCATGCGGCTGCGCGACTGCACGACCAGGTCCGCCAGGGCCGACATGCGCATCCGCCTGCCGGGCGCCTCCGAGAGCATGGAGAGGATCTCGTACTCCGGCAAGGAGGTCCCGTGGGCGGACAGGTCGGCGTCGAGAGCGACCTCGAGGAGTCGGGTGCCGTGGAGGTACGCACGCCAGCAGGCCTGCTCCTCCTCACTCAGCCAGCGCGGCTCGGTCTCCTCCGCAGAACTGCTCATCGGGCTCCTCCCCCAGCGGGCGCGATCTCGGCAGCGAGCGCCCGAGCGACGTCGAGCGCGAAGTACGTGAGGATGATGTCGGCGCCCGCCCGCTTGATGCTCAGCAGTGACTCCAGCATCACGCGGCGCCCGTCGATCCAGCCGCGGTCGGCGGCGGCGATGATCTGCGAGTACTCCCCCGAGATCTGGTACGCCGCGACAGGCACCGTGGACACCTGGGCCGCCGCCGCGACGATGTCGAGGTGCGGAGTCGCGGGCTTGACCATGATGATGTCGGCGCCCTCGGCGAGGTCGAGCTCGATCTCGCGCAGCGCCTCCCGAGCGTTGGCCGGATCCTGCTGATAGGTCGCCCGGTCCCCGACGAGACTGGAGGCCACCGCCTCGCGGAACGGCCCGTACAGACCTGAGGTGTACTTCGCTGCGTAGGCGAGCAGGATGACGTCCTCGTGCCCGGCGGCATCCAGGGCCTCGCGGACATAGCCGACCTGGCCGTCCATCATCCCGGACAGGCCGAGGACGTGCGCCCCCGCCTGCGCCTGGGCGAGCGCCATCGCCGCGTAGCGGTCCAGGGTCGCGTCGTTGTCGACGGCGCCTGCGTCGTCGAGCACCCCGCAGTGGCCGTGGCTCGTGAACTCGTCGAGGCAGAGGTCCCCCATGACGACGAGCTCCTCGCCGACGGCGTCGCGCACCGCCCGCAGGGCGCGGTTGAGGATGCCTTCGGGGTCGTCGGCTCCCGAGCCCCGCTCATCCTTGTCCTGCGGCACCCCGAAGAGCATGATCCCGCCGAGTCCCACCTGCACGCACTCGCGCGCCAGGTCGACGAGCGACTCGAGCGTGTGCTGCTGGACGCCGGGCATGGCCTCGATGTCGACCGGCTCGGTGATCCCCTCCCGAACGAATGCCGGGAGGACGAGCTCGGCGGGATGCAGCCTGGTCTCGGCGACCAGGCGACGCACTGCCGCCGACTGGCGCAGCCGTCGGGGGCGGTGGGTCGGGAAGCCGCTCATCGCTCCTGCTCTCGTCTCGTCACGTGCTGTGGGCGGTGGGGTGCTGGCTGGACAGACTGTATGCGGGGGTCAGGAGTTCCGCTTGGCACGCCGGCGGCCGGAGAGCCGCCGCACGCTGGGTCGCAGGACCGGCTCACCGGCCTCGATGGCTGCTGCTGCGAGCGCCGCACCGTGGTCGGCGAGCGCGTCCACGAGCGCGCTGGAGCTGGCTTCGGGCGCGAGCACGTCGACCCGGAGACCATGCTCCTCGGCGGTCTTGGCGGTGGCCGGTCCGATGCAGCCGATCACCGTCGTCGCGTGCGGCTTGCCGGCGATGCCGACGAGGTTGCGCACCGTCGAGCTGCTGGTGAAGAGCACCGCGTCGAACCGTCCGGTCTTGATCGCGTCGCGGATCTCAGGGGCGGGAGGGGCCGCCCGGACCGTGCGGTACGCCGTGACGTCGTCGACCTCCCAGCCCATGTCCTGCAGGCCGGCGACGAGGGTCTCGGTGGCGATGTCGGCTCGCGGCAGCAGGACGCGGTCGATCGGGTCGAGCAGCTCGTCGTAGGGGGGCCAGTCCTCGAGCAGACCACGGGCGGACTGCTCGCCGGAGGGCACGAGGTCGGGGTTCAGGCCCCAGGCCCGCAGCGCGTCCGCCGTCACACCGCCGACCGCGGCGATCTTCAGCCCCGCAAGGGCGCGCGCGTCGAGGCCGCACTCCTCGAGCTTCTCCCGGACTGCCTTGACGGCGTTGACCGAGGTGAACCCGATCCACTCGTAGCGTCCGGTGACGAGTCCCTTGATCGCCTTGTCCATCTGGTGCGGGCTGCGCGGGGGCTCGACGCTGATCGTCGGCACCACCGTGGCGGTCGCACCGTAGGCCTCGAGGTGAGCGGTCATCGCGGCGGACTGCTCCTTCGTCCGCGGCACGAGGACGTCCCAGCCGAAGAGCGGCTTGGTCTCGAACCACGAGAGGTCGGTACGCAGCTCCACCGTCGGGCCGACGACGGCGAGGGCGGGGAACTCGGTCTGGGGAAGGTGGCGGGCACACTCGCCCAGGGTGGTCACGACGGTGCGCTGGCGCACGTTCGTGCCGTTCTCCGTGATCGCCACAGCCACTGAGGCATCGCGCCCGGTCTCGAGGAGCCGCTCGAGGGCCGCGCCCAGCACCTCGGGCGTGCCGAGCAGGACGACGGTGGCCGCCTCGTCCTGGGCGACGCTCTCCACGATGCCCTCAGGGCCGTGGCAGACGTGGACAGCCGTCGACCGGCTCGTCGTGAGCGGGATCCCTGCGTATGCGGGGACGGCACCGACCGCACTCACGCCCGGGACGATGTCGAACGGGACACCGGCCTTGTGACAGGCGAGGGCCTCCTCGGCCAGACCGGCGAAGAGCGCAGGGTCGCCGTCGAGCAGGCGGACGACGAGTCCGCCCCTGGTCGCCTTGGCGGCCTGGACGACGAGCTTGGCCTTCGCCGCGTGGGTGAGCTCGCGGCCGTGGTCACCGTGGCTCAGGCTGGCCGTGCCGGCGTCCACGACGGTGACGTCCGGTCGGGCGAACCGTTGCACGATGGCCTCCCGGGCCACATGGTCGATGATGACGGTGTCGGCCTGGGCGAGCAGGCTGGTCGCAGCGACGGTCAGCAGGCCCGGGTCTCCGGGGCCGGCACCGACGAAGGCCACCCGGGAGGGGCGGGCGGTCGAGGATGCGGAGCGGCGGCTCACGGTGTGTTCTCCAGTGACTGTTAGGTGGACGGCGTGGTTCGGGTGCTGGTGGGCGGCGTCTGGCTCCGGGTCGGGGAAGCCGGTGTGGGCGACGCCGAGGGATCTCGACGGGATGGGCCTGACTCGGCCACGGGCATGATCTGCGCGGCGCCGTCCTCGAGGAGGAGCTCGGCCAGTCGGCGGCCAACGGACACCGGATCGTTCGGGTCGCCGACGACGGAGCGGCGCAGCTCCATGGATCCGTCGGTGCTGCCGACGAAGGCGCGCAGCGAGAGCTCGAGCGTGATCGTGCCGTCGGAGGTGACGTCCTCGACGATCTCGCCCAGGGCACCCAGCGGAGCGGAGCAGCCGGCCTCGAGCACGGCCAGCACAGCCCTCTCGGCCTCGACGCACGCCCGGGTCTCGGCGTCGTCGAGCGGTGCGAGCAGGGCCCGGATGTCCTCACGGTCCGAGCGGCACTCGACGGCGAGGGCTCCCTGGCCCGGTGCAGGGAGCATCTGGAGGGGGTCGAGGACCTCGCTCACCCGGTCCGCGAGACCCAGCCGACGCATACCGGCGTGGGCGAGAACGACTGCGTCGAGCTCTCCCTCGTCGACCATCCGCAGGCGGGTCTCGACGTTGCCCCGGATGTCCCGGCAGTCGATGCCCCAGCCCAGCGCGGCGAGCTGGGCGACGCGCCGGGGTGACCCGGTGCCGACGGTGGCGCCCTCGCCGAGGTCTGCGAGCGTCACTCCGTCGCGGGTGATGACCACGTCCCGCGGGTCCTCCCGTTGCGGGATCGCTGCGATCGTCAGCTCAGGGTGGGACGCCGTCGGGAGGTCCTTCAAGGAGTGCACGGCCAGGTCGATGTGTCCCTCCACCAGCGCCTCACGCAGGGCGGCAGCGAAGACCCCGGTCCCCCCGATGGACGACAGCGAGGCCCGGGAGACATCGCCCTCGGTGACGATCGGGACCAGCTCGACCTCGTGGCCGAGGGCACGCAGGGCCTCCGCCACGTGGGTGGACTGGGTCGTGGCGAGTCGGCTGCGTCGGGTGCCGAGGCGCAGGGCTGTCATCGGCCGGCCTCCGGCCCGGCTGCACCGGAGTCAGCGCCGTCGGACGGCAGGTCGTCAGGCAGGTCCGCCGCCATCGCCGTGATCCCCTGGCCGGTCACCCGCGTGGAGCCCGGAAGGTCGAACAGGTCACTCAGGGCAGCGGCGTAGGACGAGACCCCGACCCCCTCACCCGCGAGCTCCTTGACCCGACGGGTCGGGGTGTGGAGCAGCTTCTCGACGATGCGGTGGACCGCCTTGTCGACCTCGAGCCGCTCGAGCTCGGTGAGAGCCGGCGTGCGGCGGTAGAGCCGGTCCAGCTCCCTGCTTACCACGCCGGCGGCCTGCTCCCGAAGGGCCGCGACCGTCGGGCCCACCGCGTCACCGGCGCGCGCTGCGAGGAACTCACTCACCTCGGAGGCCACGATGCGGCCGGCCTCCTCGATCGCCGGAGCCGTGGCGGCGCTCGCCAGAGCGTCCCCGAGCTCCTGGAGCCCGAGTCGGCGGACCCCGGTCAGCTCGGCGACGTCGTAGGCGACGTCGTGCGGGAGGGCGAGGTCCACATACAGCTGGGGGCGGCCGCCGCGCAGCACCTGGGCGTCGGCTGCCCTCCGGAGCGTGACCACCTGACCCACCGCGCCGGTCGAGGCGATGACGATGTCCGCCTCCGCGAGCGCCTTGTCGGTGTCGACGGCGGGGAGTGCACGACCGCCCACCCGGGCCGCGAGACGCTCGCCGCGCTCCCACGTCCGGTTGACGACGGTGACTGCGGCGCCCTGGCGCGCCGCGGTGGTGGCTGCGAGTGCGCCCATCCCCCCGGCTCCGAGGACGAGGACGCTGGCGTCCTCGACCGTGCCGAACATCTCTTCGCCGACAGCAAGGCCGGCCCCCACGAGGGAGTGGCTCACGGCGTCGATCTCGGTGTCGGTGTGGACCCGCTTCCCCACCCGGAGAGCCTGCTGGAGCAGGACGTTGAGCGCGGGACCTACGTGACCGTGGGTCTGGGCCGTCGCGAGCGCGCTACGAACCTGGCCGAGGATCTGGCTCTCGCCGATGGCCATCGAGTCCAGGCCGGCTGCGAGGGTGAAGGCGTGCTCGACCGCACGGTCCTCGTAGTGGACGTAGAGGTGCTCGCGCAGGGTGGCCCGGGAGACGCCGCTCGTGGCAGAGATGGCGGCGGTGAGCTCGGAGAGCGCGCCGTGGAAGGTCGCCGCCTCGACGTAGACCTCCATCCGGTTGCAGGTCGCCAGCACCACGACCTCGTCGATGTGGTCGGACCCGTGCAGGGCCGTCGAGAGGGCCCTGCGCCGGTCGGCATCGAGCGAGACCGACTCCAGGACGGAGACCGGTGCGCTCTGGTGGGAGACCCCGACGACGAGGAGGCTCATGGCAGCACCTCCGCGAGGGCGCCCGCAGCATCGGCGGAGCCGCGTGCCCGCTGCTGCTGGTGGAACGCGAGGATCTGCACCTCGGTGGCCAGGTCCACGTTGCGCACCTGGACCCCTCCCGGCACATCGATCGAGATCGGCGCGAAGTTGAGGATGGCGGTGATGCCGGCGGCGACCACCGCGTCGGCGACCTCCTGGGTGGACCGGGCCGGGGTGGCGAGCAGAGCGATCGCGATACCCCGCTCGCGAGCGATCCGCGGCAGGTCGGCGAACGGCTCGACGGTCAGGCCGGCGATCTGCGTGCCGATAACCGAGGGATGGTGGTCGAGCAGGGCCATCACCTCGACGCCGCGGCTGGCGAAGCCGTTGTAGGCGGCGAGCGCCCGACCGAGGTTGCCCATCCCGACGATGGCGATGGCCCAGGTGCGGGTCAGCCCGAGTGCGAGCGAGATCTGGTAGCTGAGATGATCGACGTCGTACCCCACCCCACGGACACCGTAGGAGCCCAGATACGACAGGTCCTTGCGGAGCTTGGCCGAGCTGACCCCCACCATCGAGGCGAGCTCCTCGGAGGAGACCGACGCGACTCCCTGCTCGATGAGGGTCGTCAGCGCGCGGAGGTACTCAGGCAGCCGCGAGACGGTCGCATCCGGGATGTCCCGCCGCTCCGTCGCGTTGCCCACAACCCACACTGCCTTCCACTCGCGGCCGACCACGACCGCGTGTCAGGCACGTGGTCCCGACCCACGGTACCTTCCTTGTGAACGAATGCACAAAGTCACAATCACCTGGTGAGAAGGCTCGGCGTCACCCTGAGAGGGCCGCCCGCAGCCGATCCGCGCTCACGCGCCAGTAGTCGTGCTGGGCTCCGTCGACGAACGTGACGGGGATCATCTCCGCGAAGCGGGCCACCAGGTCCGCGTCCTGGAGCATGTCGACCTCCTCGAACCGCTCCCCCAGCTCAGCCGTCACGGCCGCGATGACCGCGCGGGCGTCGTCGCAGAGATGACAGCCGGGCTTCGAGATGAGCACGACCCGCGCACCCCGGGAGGCGGCGGCCGTCAGCACGTCATCCATGACCTCACCCCTCTGAAGCAGATACCAAGAGAGAGGCTAGAAGAAAACTGACCGGCGCTGCATGAGCAGGGCGTAGAGGGTCTGCTGGATCGTCTCGCGCACCTGGTCGGTGAGGTCGAAGACGAGCATCGGGTCCTCCGCACCGGCCGGACCGATCGCCGAGGTGTCGAGCGGCTCACCGAAGGCGATGATCCACTTGCTCGGCAGCGGGATGAGACCGAGGAGGCCGAGCAGCGGGAAGAACGGGGTCACCGGGAAGTACGGCGCCCCGAGCAGCCGGGCCAGGATCGAGATGTCGCCGATGAGCGGATAGATCTCCTCGGCGCCGACGATGGCGCACGGGATGATCGGCGCCTCGGTGCGCAGTGCGGCGGACACGAAGCCACCGCGGCCGAACCGCTGGAGCTTGTACCGCTCGGAGAACGGCTTGCCGATCCCCTTGAAGCCCTCGGGGTAGACGCCGACGAGGTGGCCCTCCCTGAGCAGCCGCTCGGCGTCGGCGGCCGCGGCGAGTGTGGTCCCGGCGCGCCGGGCGGTCATGCCGACGAACGGCAGCTCGAAGACGAGATCCGCGCCGAGCATGCGCAGGTGGCGGCCCCCCTCGTCGTGCACCGCGACCTGGGTCATGAGCCCGTCCATGGGCAGGGTCCCGGAGTGGTTCGCGACGATGAGGGCTCCGCCGGTCTTCGGGAGGTTCTCCGCGCCACGCACCTCGACCCGGAACCACTTCTGGTAGATCGGCCGCAGCAGCGGCAGATAGACGTTGTCGGTGAAGTCCTGGTCGAAGCCGAACTCGTCGACGGCGAACTCGCCGGAGGCACGGCGGCGCAGGTATGCGAGGGTCCGGGCCACCTGCTCCTCCACCTCGTCGGCGGGCAGTCCGGCGGCCTCGGCCCCCATCCGGAGCAGCTGAGCCAGGAGCGTGACCGCGGTCTCGATCGAGTCCTGCGGGCGACGACCCATCCCGAGGGTCGTGATGAGGTCGAGGAGTCGCGGGGCGGTCCGGGCGGGGGCCCCGGTCGGCGTCGGGCGGACCTCGTCAGCGCCCTCGACCGGGTCCGGCACCACCCGCAGCCGGCGTTCCGGCGCGGAGGCGGCGTCGTTCGCGGGGGGCTCGACGTGGGCAGGGGTCTCGCCATGAGCCGGGGTCTCCACGTTGAGCCGGGTCTCAGCCGGCGTGACCGGGACGCGGGTCTTGGCGGTGGCTTCAGCGGCGGTCCGAGCGGGTCGGGAGTCGGCGACCGTCGCCTGGAGCAGCGGGGAGGCCGTGTGACGCTCGGCGGCGGCGCGCCGCACGCCGGTGGCGAAGGGGTCGCGGCCGGTCCCGCTCGCGGTCTTGGCCGCCGGCTTCCTGGCGGCGGTCTTGCCGGCGGGCGTCGAAGCCTTCTTCGTCGCAGCCTTCTTGGTCGTTGCAGCCTTCTTGGTCGTCGCAGCCTTCCTGGACGTCCCTGACTTCGTGGACGTCGCGGACTTCTTCGCCGTCGGCTTCTTCACCGTCGACTTCCGCGCCGCTGACTTCCGCGCGCTTGCCTTCGGTGCTGCAGACTTCTTCGCCGCCGTCTTCTTCGCCGGGGTCTTCTCCGTCGCCATCACGCACTCCTCGTGGTGGGCTGACCACCGGTCTCACGCACGGCCTCGGCGAAGCTCTCGAATGCCTCCCGGGTGGTGTACTCCGGCTCGAACCCGAAGAACTCGCGCATGCGGGTGGTGTCCACCCCACGGCCGTAGGAGAGCAGGCTCACCTGGTCCGGCGAGTAGTCCGCGAGGCCGAAGCGCTTGAAGATGTTGCCGACCATGCCGGCTGCCGGCGGGATGACCGGGATCGAGGGCCGTCCGACCAGGGCGACCGCCTGCGACAACGTGATGACCCCGTCACCGGCCACGTTGACGATGCCCTCGTCCGTCCCGACCGTGGACTGCACCATGGCCCGCACGAGGTCGTCCTCGTGCAGGAACTGCAGCCGGGCGTCGTACCCGAGCGGGGTGGGGATGACGGGGAGGGTGAAGTAGTCGGTCATCGACGTGCGGATCACCGGGCCGATGGCGTTGGCGAAGCGCAGCAGGTGGATCGCGGTGTCCGGGCGCCGCCGCGAGAAGCCCCGGACGTAGCCCTCGACCTCCATCGAGTCCTTGCCGAAGCCGGCACGCGGCTGCCGCTTGGGCCCCATGTCCTCGGTGAACATCGCGGGATCCCGGGGGCTCGAGCCGTAGACGGTCGTCGAGGACTTCACGACGAGTCGCTCGACGGTGTCGGCCTTCTGGCACGCAGCGAGCAGCTGCATCGTGCCGATGACGTTGATCTCCTTCTGGGAGGCCCGCCCGCCCACGAAGGTGGGGGTGGCGATCACGTTCATGTGCACGACGGTGTCGACGGACTCCGAGGCGATGATCTTGCTGATGACCGGGTTGCGGATGTCGGCGCGGACGAACTCGGCGTCGCCGATGTCGTGGGTGGGGGGGACGACATCGACACCGATGACGTGCCGGACCGCGCCGGAGGTCGAGAGAGCACGGGCCACTCGACCGCCGAGGTAGCGGGAGACCCCCGTGAGGAGGACGACGTCAGCCATGAGACCAGCCTAGAACCGGAACCGATCCCGCACGGACGGGAGGGGGAGATGCCACAGGACCGGGCCAGTGCATACCGGCCACGGTCCTGTCACACGTGGTGCGCATGTGTTCGCGAGGGAAGTGCAGCCAGGTGTCGCTGCGGTGCTGATCGTGGCGGTCGTGCCGTGACGACGGGTGGCGATCAGCTCGCGCGCATCACCTGGCGAGCGTCACTTCTTGTTGCGACGCTGGTGACGCGTCTTGCGGAGGAGCTTGCGGTGCTTCTTCTTCGCCATGCGCTTGCGGCGCTTCTTGATAACAGAACCCATAGGTCTCTTCCTCGTTCGTGATCTGGAGATCAGTGATCCGTGTCGACGGGACACCGGACCATGCACCGCGCCGAACAGCAGCGTTCACTCTACCCGGGCGGGAGGACGGACCCAAACCGACCGGGCAGCGCAGATCCGGCGATCCGACCGGGAGGTCAGGCGGTCTCGACGAACGAGTCGCGCAGGTAGTCCTCCACGGCGCTCTCGGGAACCCGGAAGGAGCGACCGACCCGGACCGCAGGCAGCTCGCCGGAGTGGACCATGCGGTAGACCGTCATCTTCGAGACGCGCATGATCTTGGCGACCTCGGCGACGGTGAGGAAGGAGACGTCACCGAAGGAGCGCTCGGTCGTCATGGATCACCTCTGGGGCTTGATGGAGGCCTGTGGTGAGCAGGGCTCGTGGTGGGCCGCCGCACGTGGGACATGAGGCGGACTGGGTCCGGAGGAGCGCGCTGATCGAGCACGAACCTCTGGGGGAAACCATAGGGGCTGATGTGACCCGTGGGGAAGTCAGTGCAGACATTTTGTTGAGGAAGTCCACCCGACACGCCGATGGGGCGCCACTAGCGCAATGTCACGATAGGGGTCGCGGGTCGACTCGGTCGGACACTCAGTCGAACCACGGGTCGAGCCCGTGGTGGGAGAACGACGCCTCGCGGGCGGCCATGATCGCCCGGTCGGTGGGGCTCTCCGGGTTGTAGCCCATCGACCAGGGCTGGACCCAGATCGGCAGGTTGTTGACCGGCACGTCCCCCATCCGCTGGGGGGCCAGGCGACCGGTCTTCCAGTGCACGTAGTCCCGCCACTGCTGCGGGGTCTCGCTCGCCGCCGCGATGGGTGCGTGCGCGGCGATCGCGGTGAGGTGGGTCCACGTCCGCGGGACCACGTCGACCACTTCGTACCCTCCGCCCCCGACGGCCACCCACTTGCCGCCACACACCGCGTGGGCGAGGTCGTGCATGACCTCGATCGCGTAGCGCTGGGCGTCGACGGTGACCGCCAGGTGCGCGAGCGGGTCCTCCATGTGCGTGTCACAGCCGTGCTGGGTGACGAGGACATCGGGTTTGAAGGCGCGCACGAGCGGGTCGGCGATCGAGATGACGGCGCGCAGCCACGCCGAGTCGGTCACCCCGGGAGGCAGGGCGACGTTGACCGCACTCCCCTCCGCCTCGAGGCCACCGATGTCGGCCGGCCAGCCGGTGCCCGGGAAGAGCATGCGGCCGTTCTCGTGGACGGAGATGGTGAGCACCCGCGGGTCGTCCCAGAAGATCGACTCGACCCCGTCGCCGTGGTGCACGTCGACGTCGACGTAGGCGACCCGTTCCGCGCCGTTGTCGAGGAGCCACTGGATCCCCACGGCGATGTCGTTGTAGATGCAGAACCCCGAGGCGCGGTCAGCCATCGCGTGATGCATGCCCCCGCAGAAGTTCACCCCGTGCTCGGCCTCCCCGGTCCAGACGCTCTCGCACACCATCCGGGTGCCTTGCACGAGGCGGGCGCTGGCCTCGTGCATCCCCTCGAACGCCGGATCGTCCTCGGTCCCGATCCCCCGCGCGATGTTCACGCGCCGCGGGTCGGCACTGGCCGCCTTGACCGCCTCGATGTATGCCCGCTCGTGCACGGTGGCGAGCAGCGCGTCGCTGGCGACGGGCGGACTGACGATCTCGATCTCGGGCAGCTCGAAGAGTCCGAAGCCCTCACAGAGTCGCGCGGTGAGGTCGAGGCGCAGCGGCGCCATCGGGTGTTCCGCCCCGAAGTTGTACGCGGTGATGACGTCGTCCCAGACGACGTGCGCCCTGCTACCCATACCAGCACGCTACTCCCTCGCTGGGGCTACGCTTCCCCCATGCCGAAGAGTGAGCTGTACGACGACGATGTCCTCGTCATCGGACTGGGCCGGTTCGGCGGCGCCGCCGCTCTCGAGCTGCAGCGACTCGGGCACCGGGTGCTGGGCGTGGAGGCCGACGGTGTGCTCGCCGAGAGGTTCCTCGGCAAGCTGACCAAGGTGGTCCAGGCCGACGCCACCGAGGCCAGGATCATCGAGACGGTCCGGGCGCGCAGCTTCCCCTTCGCCGTCGTCGGCATCGGCTCCTCGGTCGAGGCCTCGGTCCTGGCCGCCGCCAACCTCGTCGACGCCGGCATCCCGTCGATCTGGGCGAAGGCCCACTCGCTCGAGCACGCACGCATCCTCGAGCGGATCGGCGTCCACAACATCGTCCGACCCGAGTTCGACTCCGGCCGGCGCGTGGCTCACCTCGTCAACGGCAAGATGCAGGACTTCATCGAGTTCGACGACGGCTTCGCGATCATCAAGCTGCGGCCGCCGGCGGAGGCGATCGGCTTCACCCTGGAGCAGAGCCAGCTGCGCAGCAAGTACGGCGTCACCGTCGTCGGCGTGAAGTCACCCGGCCAGGACTTCACGTATGCGGTGCCCGCCACCAAGGTCCTGCAGGGCGACACCCTCATCGTCGCCGGCAAGGTCGAGCACCTCGAGAAGCTGGCCGCCCGGCCCTGAGGGGCTGAGCAGGCTTTCAGCCGCGCCGGTTGCCCTGCCGGTCGCGCTGACGCCCGGCAGTCGTCGACGGCTCGGCACGAGGGAACGGCTCGGCACGAGGGAACGGTTACGGCACGAGGGAGAGGATCATCTGGATCTCCTCCTCGCCGTCCTCCTCGCTCTCGACCCGGACCGGGCGGCGCTTGTCCGTCGGCCGGAAGCCGTAGCCGCTCGCGAAGGCGACCGCCCGGGCGTTGTCGGTCCCGACCCAGTAGGTGAGGTGGGTACGACCGGCCTCCTGGGCGGCCTTGGCGCCGGCCGCGACGAGCTTGGTCGCCAGGCCGGTGCCCCGCAGGGACGGCGTGACCCACAGTCCGAACAGCTCGGCGACGTGGTCCTCCTCCTCGCTGAAGCCCACACTGGCCGTCCCGACGGCCTCACCGTCGACCTCGGCGAGGAGGCGCTGCGAGCGGCGCATCCGCAGTCGCCAGAAGTCCTCGTCGTACTGTTCTTCCTCGGCATACGTGGCGACGAACGCCTCCGGAGACTCGCGCAGAGCCTCGAGCCGAATGGAGCGGTACTCGTCCCACTCATCCTCGGACAGGGCACGCACGGTGATCTCAGCCATGCTGGGATTCTCACACGAGAGCGTCGGCCTCGGGGGATCAACCCCCACAATCTTCGTCACCGCCTGCGTCCCCAGGGGGCGGATCGAGCGTCTCAGGGGCGAGCTCGAGCACCATCTCGACCTCTGTGACGGACTCGTCCCAGGGCATCCTCGCCGTGCGCCCCGTCCGGACGAACCCCAGCCGGCGGTATGCGCCCATCGCCCGGTCGTTGCCCTCGACGACCTCGAGAACCACCCGGTCCCAGCCGTCCTCGCGCGCCGCCTCGACCGCTGTCTGCATGAGCAGGTCGGTCACCCCGCGACCCCGCACCCAGGACGCCACCCACATCTGGATGAGCACGATGTCGCCCTCGGGCGTCTCCGGCGCCCGCCAGAGGGACACGAGCCCCACCGGCGCCGGCGGTTGGTCCGGATCGGGCGAGAGAGGCGCATACGCGAACCATGTCGGCCACCCCAGCCGGTCCCGCCACTCCTCCTCGGACCAGCGTGCTGCGGTCGCGTAGGTCGTCCAGAACGCCCGTGGGCTGTCGATGAGGGACGTGATCCGCAGGTCGCGGTAGGTCTCCCAGTGCTCAGGACCCGCCCGCCTCACGTGCAGGCCGGGCAGATCCCGATGATCCGGCCGCTTCGACGGTCGGCTACTGCCCACTGAGCTGTGCGGAACGCGCTGCCGCGGCCTCCATCGCCGTGATGAAGGCGGCCCGGACCTTGTGGTCGTCGAGCTGGCGGAGCGCGGCTGCGGTCGTGCCGCCCGGGCTGGTGACCTGCTCGCGCAGGACGGTCGGGTGCGCCCCGGTCTCGCGGATCATCGTCGCCGCGCCGAACAGGGTCTGGACGACGAGCTCGGTCGCGGTCGCCCGCGGCAGCCCGAGGACGACCCCGGCCTCGATCATCGCCTCGACGACGTAGAAGACGTAGGCGGGTCCGCTGCCGGAGATGGCGGTGACCGCGTCCTGGTAGTGCTCCGGCACCTCGATGGCCCGGCCGCACGAGCGCAGGAGGTCCATCGCCTCCTCCATGTGCTCCGGGGTGCAGTGCTGGCCGCGGCTGAGGGCGGCCATTCCCTGGTCCACGAGAGCCGGGGTGTTGGGCATGACGCGCACCACCGAGGAGCCCTGGGGCAGACGCTCCTCGAGGAAGGACGTGGTGATGCCCGCGGCGAGCGACACCACGAGGTCGCCCGGGCGCACGTGGAAGGAGATCTCGGTCAGCAGTCCGGACATGTCCTGCGGCTTCACGACGAGGACGAGGACCTCGGCGAACTCGGCCGCCTCGACGTTGTCGAGGATGCGGACGCCCGGGTAGCGCTCCTGCAGCTCGGCCACCCGCTCCGGTCGGCGCTCGGTGATGACGAGCCGTTCAGCGGGGCGACCCGCACGCAGCAGCCCGGAGAGCAGGGTCTCCCCCATCACGCCCGCGCCGAAGATCGCGACGGTTCCGCTCAATTGCTCGCTCATGGGTCCATCATCTCTTGCTCATTCCCTCTGCGGCGGCGGTCGTCATCCCTTGGTCGCGAGCGAGCGGAGGAAGAACGCGACGTTCGCGGGACGCTCGGCCATCCGGCGCATGAGGTAGCCGTACCACTCGTCACCGAACGGCACGTAGACCCGAAGCGTGTTGCCCCGGTCGGCGATCCGCTTCTGCTCCTCCGGGCGGATGCCGAACAGCATCTGGAACTCGAAGGTGTCGGGAGTGCGTGAGCTCTGCTCAGCCAGCGCATACCCGATCTTCACCAGCCGCGGGTCGTGCGTGGCGAGCATCGGGTAGCCCTTGCCCTCCATGAGGATCCGCAGGCACCGCACGAAGGCGACGTCGACGTCCGGCCCGTCCTGGTAGGCCACCGCCTCGGGCTCGGCGTAGGCGCCCTTGCACAACCGCACCCGGCTTCCCTCCGTCGCCAGGTCGCGGCAGTCGCCCTCGGTTCGGCGCAGCTGGGACTGCAGCACGATCCCGACCCACGGGAAGTCCTCGCGCAGCGCCCGCGCGGTCTCCAGGGTCCGGTCGGTCGTCGTGTGGTCCTCCATGTCGAGGGTGACCGTGGTGTTGGCCTGCTGGGCCGCGACACAGATCTGCCGGGCGTTCTCCAGCGCGATCTCGTCGCCGTCCCTCTCGAGGGACTGCCCGAGCGCGCTCAGCTTGAGGGAGACCTCGGCCTGGCCGTGCTGGCTGAGGTTCTCCTCCGCGAGCCGGCTCAACAGCTCCAGGTATGCGTCGCGCGTCCGGTCGGCCATCGCCGGGTCGGTCGTGTACTCACCGAGGTAGTCGATCGTCGCGAGTCGTCCGGTCTGGCGCAGGACCGAGGTGACGTGCACTGCGTCCTCGACGCTCTCACCGGCGACGAAGCGCCGGACGACGTCGCGCGAGAACGGTGCCCGGGTGACCGTCGAGCGCACCAGGTCGGAGTCGCTGAGGTGGAGCAGGCCGTTTCGGAGCAGGTCGGCAGCGGCATCGAGCATGCGCCAAAACTACTCGCTGCGAACCCTTCTGCCGCTCCTCGGGGCTCTGCGGCGAGCAGGCGACCTGCGTGCGGATCCACCTGCCTCGGGCACCTCCGCAGCGGGGCGGGCCCGCCGCGGCGCGGCGAAGTGGAGTCGGGCGAACGCCAGCGCCTCGGCCAGGTCGATCTCCCGCTGGTCCGGAGTGAGCTTCCGGGTCCCGACCTCGACCACGATCGAGCCGTCGAAGCCACGGACTGCCAACCGTTCGAGCAGCTCGGCTGCCGGCTGGGTCCCGCGACCTGGGACGAGATGCTCGTCGCGCACTGAGCCGGTTCCGTCGGCCAGGTGGATGTGTCGCAACCGGTCCCCGAGCTCGTCGGCCATGGCCAGGGCATCACTCCCCGCGGTGGCCGTGTGCGAGAGGTCGAGGGTGACGTTGTCGTAGGGCTGACCGGTCGGGTCCCAGTGCGGCAGGTAGGCCTCGAGCTCGCGTCGCTGGCCGTTCCTCCGGCCCGCCTGCCACGGGAACATGTTCTCCACGCACAGCCGGATCCCGCTCGCACGCTCCCGCTCCGCGACGCCCTCGGGGAACCCTTCCGCATACCCCCGCTGCCAGCGGAAGGGCGGGTGCAGGACCACGACGTCGGCACCGACTCCAAGGGCCAGCTCGATCGAGCGGTCGACCTTCGCCCACGGGTCGGAGCCCCAGACCCGCTGCGTGAGCAGGAGGGTGGGGGCATGGATGGAGACCACGGGGAGGCCGTGCAGCTCGGAGAGGGCGCGCAGCGCCCCGGCCTCCTGGGTGACCGGGTCGGTCCAGACCATGACCTCCAGACCGTCGTAGCCCAGCTCGGCGGCCAGGGCGAAGGCCGCAGCGCACCGACCTGGATAGGTCGATGCCGTCGAGAGCGCGATCCGGGCAGTCATCGTCTCCCTAGGGTGACACGCGACCGGCGCGCTCCGGTGCCCGAGGGGGCGGAGTCAGGTGTCCAGGTGATCGAGCACACGCAGGATGACACCTTCGCGCATCGCCCAGGGACAGATCTCCAGGCTGTCGACCCCGAGGAGGTCCATGGCCGCCTCTGCGACGATCGCCCCGCCGAGCAGCTGCGGAGCGCGGGCCGCGGAGACCCCAGGGAGCCCCGCCCGCTCGGCAACCGTCATCCTGGCGATCTTGCCCATCTCCTCGGTGAGCCGTTCCCGCTCGAGGAGCCGCGTGACATACGGACCCTCGCGGCTCGGGGCGGCCCCGCAGATCCGGGCGAGCGACCGCATCGTCTTGGAGGTTCCGACGACCCGGTTCGCGTCCGTGTGCTTGATGAGCGGGCGGGCGGCTGCGGCGATCTCGGCCCGCACATACTTGCGCGCCGCCCGGATCGCGTCCTTGGAGGGCGGGTCGCCGGGAAGCCAGTCGCGGGTGATGCGTCCGGCTCCGAGCTGGAGCGAGATCGCGACGTCCGGGTCCTCGTCCATGCCGATCGCCAGCTCGAGTGAGCCGCCGCCGATGTCGATCATCAGCAGCGTTCCCGAGGACCAGCCGAACCAGCGGCGGGCTGCGAGGAAGGTGTGCCGGGCCTCGTCGTCGCCGGCCATGACGCGCAGGTCGATGTCGTGGGCGGCGTGCACGGCAGCGAGCACGTCGTCCCCGTTGGGCGCGTCCCGGATCGCGCTCGTCGCGAACCCGACGAGCGACTCGGCACCCTTCTCCTCGGCGAGCTCGATGCACTCACCGACGAACGTCACGAGCGCATCGCGCCCCGCGTCGGCGATGAGACCGTCATCGGTGACGTGCTCCGAGAGTCGCAGGGCGATCTTGTGGGAGGACGCCGGCAGGGGGTGTGCGCCGCGATAGGCGTCGACGATCAGCACGTGCACAGTGTTGGAGCCGACGTCGATCACTCCTAGGCGCATGACGCATAGGGTAGTCGCGTGCCAGAGTCCCCCCTCGACATTCCGCGGATCTGGGTGGAGTTCACCGACCCCGCCGATCCGGGTCAGCGCTTCCGCTGCGACCTGACCTGGCTGACCTCGAGCTGGACCTGCATCTTCGGATCGGGCTGCCGGGGCATCTACGCGGACCGCCCTGACGACGGCTGCTGCACACTCGGCGCCCACTTCACCGACACCGACGACCTGGAGCGGGTCGCTGCCGTCGCGAACCAGCTCGGCGAGGACGAGTGGCAGCACCGTCCCGGCAGGTCCGGCTTCAACCGGCACGGCGCGCTGCGGACCTCCGCCTGGACGGAGCGTGAGGACGGTGTCCGGAAGACGAGGGTCGTCGACGGGGCCTGCATCTTCCTCAACCGCCCCGGGTTCCCCGCCGGGAGCGGGTGCGCCCTGCACCAGCACGCCATCCTCACCGGGCAGCCACCGCACACGGTCAAGCCCGATGTCTGCTGGCAGCTGCCCATCCGGCGCTCCTACCGGGACGTCGAGCTGCCGGACGGGACGACGTATCTGGAGACGACGATCACCGAGTACGACCGCCGTGGGTGGGGGCCGGGCGGGCACGACCTGGACTGGTACTGCTCGAGCAACTCCGAGGCCCACGTCGGTCGCGAGCCGGTGTTCCGGAGCAACAAGGACGAGCTGGTCGAGCTCATGGGCGAGGATGCGTATGCGGCCCTCGTCGTGCGCTGCGAGGCGCACCTGGCGTCGGTGAAGGCCGCGCAGACCGTGCGCAGCCGCAGGATGCTCCCGCTGCTCGTCCACCCAGCGACGCTCGCCGCGGGCGGGCCGTTCAAGCGGGTCCGCAAGCAGGGGGCGTCGCAGCCGGCGTCCCCTCCCGCGGACCGCAAACCGTGATGGCCACCCCGATCCCGAGCCCGAACATCTGGAACGACCCGGACGTCTACGAGATCGAGAACCACGCTGTCGACCGCGAGGAGCGGATCGAGGCGGCGATGCTCGCCCACCGCCCGATCCGGGACGCCACGGTGCTCGACCTCGGCTGCGGCAGCGGTTTCCACCTCGAGAGGTGGGTGGGGTATGGCGCGGCGCGGGTGATCGGGGTCGAGCCGCACCCCCCGCTGGTCGAGCGGGCACGTCTGCGCGTCGGAACGCTCGGTGAGGATGTCCGGGCTCGGATCACGGTGCTGGAGGGCGGGGCGGAGGCTCTCCCGGTCGAGGATGCCTCGATCGACGTCATGCACGCGCGCTGGGCCTACTTCTTCGGCTCCGGCTGCGAGCCGGGGCTGGCTGAGCTCGACCGGGTGATGGCACCGGGTGGCGTCGCCTTCGTCATCGACAACGACCTGTCGGTCCCCTCGACCTTCGGCACCTGGTTCACCACCGCATACCCCGCCTACGACGTGGAGGCGACCGAGCGGTTCTGGTCCAGGCAGGGATGGCACCGCGAAGTCGTGCCCAGCACGTGGGAGCTCGACCGCCGCAGCGATCTGGAGGCGGTCGTGCGCATCGAGTTCCCCGGGCCGGCCGCCGAGCGGATCCTCGCGGGCCACGACGGGCTCGTCGTCGACTACTCGGTCGTGCTCCGCTCGCGACGCTACTGACCCGTGTTTGGTTCGTTGTCTTCACATCGGAGCGCTACAGCGCTCCGCACTGGGTAGGAACGAACCAAACACGGGGTGTGGGCGGGGGTGCGTTGTCAGGGTTGTCGGTGCCACCGCATACGGTCGTGACCATGGCTGCCAGGACCTCCTCGGGACAACGCTCATTGGGGCAGCGCTGCAGCGAGTGTGGGTGGACCACCGCCAAGTGGGTCGGGCGCTGCGGCGAGTGCCAGGCCTGGGGCACGATCGAGGAGATCGGGGCGGTTGCCGGTCCGCGCACGACGCGATCCGCTCCCGTGCAGACCCCGGCCCTGCCGATCGGGGAGGTGGACCACACCAGCGCGATCGCCCGGCCGACGGGGGTCGGTGAGTTCGACCGGGTGCTCGGAGGCGGGCTCGTCCCAGGTGGAGTCGTCCTCGTCGCAGGTGAGCCCGGCATCGGCAAGTCGACGCTCCTGCTCGACGTGGCTGCCCGGGCCGCACGTGGACAGGGCCCCGGTGAGCCACCACGCACCGCGCTGTACATCAGTGGCGAGGAGTCGAGCGCCCAGGTCCGCGCCCGGGCCGAGCGGATCGAGGCGATGGCGGCCGGCCTGTACCTCGCCTCGGAGGTGGACCTCGCGACGATCCTGGGCCACATCGACCAGGTCCGGCCCGACGTGCTCGTCGTCGACTCGGTCCAGACCATCGCCAGCGCCGAGGTCGACGGGGCGGCCGGCAACGTCAGCCAGGTGCGCGAGGTCGCGAGCGCGCTCATCGCCGTCGCCAAGGCGAGGGACATCGCGGTGCTGCTCGTGGGCCATGTGACCAAGGACGGCTCGATCGCCGGGCCGCGGGTCCTGGAGCACCTCGTCGACGTCGTCATCCAGTTCGAGGGTGACCGCCACTCCCGGCTCCGGCTCGTGCGCGCTGTGAAGAACCGCTTCGGTCCCACCGACGAGATCGGGTGCTTCGATCTCTCCGACGTGGGCATCGTCGGCCTCCCGGACCCCAGTGGTCTGTTCACGTCGGACCGCACTGTCGCGGTGCCGGGCACGTGTATGACCGTCACCCTCGAGGGCCGACGACCCCTGCTGGCCGAGGTGCAGGCCCTGGTCGCCGAGTCGACGCTCCCCCAACCGCGCCGGGCGACGAGCGGCCTGGAGTCCTCCCGGGTGCAGATGATCATCGCTGTGCTGGAGAAGCGCGCCCGGGCCATCGTCGGCAAGAACGACATGTTCGTCTCCACCGTCGGAGGCGTGCGCATCACCGAGCCGGCCGCCGACCTGGCGATCGCCCTCGCCATCGCGAGCTCGGTGACGGACACCGTGCTGCCGGCCCAGCTCCTCGCGATCGGCGAGGTGGGTCTGTCCGGAGACATCCGTCCCGTCGTCGGGGTGGCCCGGCGTCTCTCCGAGGCCGCGCGCCTCGGCCTCACCCACGCGATCGTGCCTCGCGGCACCCTCGGATCCGTGACCGTGCCGGACGGACTGCAGGTCGTCGAGGCCGGGGACCTGGGAGCGGCAGTGCGCGCCGCACTCTCGGCGCGGCCCACCAGCGGATAGGATCAGGCCTCGTGACCGACGACGAGCTGCTGCGCTCCACGCTGGCCGCCGTCGCGCCGGGCACGGACCTGCGGGACGGCCTCGAGCGCATCCTCCGCGGCCGCACCGGCGCCCTCATCGTCCTGGGCCACGACAAGCTGATGGACAAGATCGCCTCCGGCGGCTTCACCCTCGACACCGAGTTCTCCGCCACCCGCCTGCGCGAGCTGTGCAAGATGGACGGCGCCGTCATCCTCGACCGCGACCACACCCGCATCCTGCGCGCCGCGACCCAGCTGGTGCCGGACGCGAGCATCGAGACCAGCGAGTCCGGGACGCGGCACCGCACCGCCGAGCGGGTGGCCAAGCAGACCGGCTTCCCGGTCATCACGGTGAGCCAGTCGATGCACATCGTCGCCCTCTACGTCGGCCACCGACGCGTCGTGCTCGACGACAGCGGCGACATCCTCACCCGCGCCAACCAGGCCCTCGCCACCCTGGAGCGCTACAAGCAGCGCCTCGACGAGGTCACCAGCACGCTGTCCGCCCTCGAGATCGAGGACCTCGTCACCGTCCGGGACGTCGCCAGCGTGGTGCAGCGCCTCGAGATGGTCAGGCACATCCGCGAGGAGATCGCCGACTACGTCCTCCAGCTCGGCATCGACGGCCGCCTGCTCAGCCTGCAGCTCGAGGAGCTGACCGCGGGGCTGGGTGACGACCTGTCCCTCGTGCTGCACGACTACCTCGGTGAGGCCAAGCAGCCCATCAGCTACGACGAGGCCGTCGCCGCACTCCGGGAGCTGAACTCGACCGAGCTGCTCGACCTGGCCGGTGTTGCCAGGGCGATCGGCTTCGCCGTGGGAGGCGATGCCCTCGACACCTCGGTGAGCCCGGTGGGCCACCGACTCCTCTCCAAGGTCCCCCGACTCCCCGGCGCGATCGTCGAGCGGCTCGTCAACCACTTCGGCGGCCTGCAGCGGCTGCTCTCCGCGACCGTCGACGAGCTCATGGAGGTCGACGGGGTCGGTGAAGGACGTGCCCGCGCGGTCCGTGAGGGCCTGTCCCGGCTGGCCGAGTCGAGCATCCTCGACCGATACGTCTAGTGGTCGGCACTCCTGCCGGCCCGGGGGTCAGCGGGGAGGCGGACGACCGGGTGAACGAGCTCCACGAACGCATCCTCTCCTGGTATGCGGTGAACGCCCGGGACCTCCCGTGGCGCGACCCCGACTGCTCACCCTGGGGTGTCCTGGTCAGCGAGGTCATGGCCCAGCAGACGCCACTGGCACGCGTCGAGCCCATCTGGCGGGAGTGGATGGAGCGCTGGCCGACGCCGGCCGACCTCGCCGCCGACTCACCCGGTGAGGCCGTCCGGGCCTGGGGTCGGCTCGGCTACCCCCGCCGGGCGCTGCGCCTGCACGAGGCGGCGACCGCCATCGTCGAGCGCTTCGACGGGGTGGTTCCGAAGTCGCCGGAGGACCTGGTGGGGTTGCCCGGGGTGGGGACGTACACCCAGGCCGCCGTTCGAGCCTTCGCCTTCGGAGCCCGGTCCACCGTCATCGACACCAATGTGCGACGGGTCCAGGCTCGTGTCGTCACCGGGGTGGAGCACGCAGCACCGAGCCTGACCCGGGCCGAGCACGACCTGGCCACGTCGCTGCTGCCGACCGATGACGTCTCGGCCGCCACGTGGAACGTCGCGGTCATGGAGCTCGGAGCACTGGTCTGCACCGCGCGGACGCCCCAGTGCGGGATCTGCCCGGTCCAGGACCTGTGCCGCTGGGTCACCCGGGGGCGCCCCGCATACGACGGTCCACCGCGGCGGACGCAGGCCTGGGCGGGGACGGATCGTCAGGTGCGCGGTGAGATCGTGCAACGACTGCGTGACAGCCGCACCCCGCTGCCCCGCTCGGCGCTCCTGGGGGCCGGTCCCGACCCTGCGCAGGTCGAGCGCTGCCTGTCCACGCTGGTGGACGACGGGCTCATCGAGCCCCTCCCCGCCGACACCTTCGCACTCCCGGCGTGACGGACAGGCACACTTGTCCCGTGGAGGGGACAGCGAAGGGCCGGCCTTGGCGACGGCTCACCACCGTCGCGGCGGCGGCCGTCATGGTCCTCGGCCTGCTCGTCGCCGCGCAGCCCGCCGTGGCGGATGAGGGACTCACGGTCACCTCGGAGAGCCGCTACGTCCTCGACCTCGACGCCGGTACCGTCCAGGGCGCGATCACGATGACCCTGCGCAACGTCACCCCGAACGAGCCCACCGGTGACGGCGGCTACCGCTATTTCTTCTACGACGCCTACGGCATCCCGCTTCCGGCCGGAGCCACGGACATTGTCGCGCGCAGCGGCGGGCAGGCGCTGCGGACGCAGTCGCGGACGCTACCGGAGGAGCCCGGCTTCCGGCTCGTGGAGATCCGCTTCCCGGACCTCCTCTACCAGCAGAGCCGCACCATCGAGCTCACGTTCACGCTCGTGGGCCAGCCGCCGCGTGCCGACGACCCGACGCGCATCGGCCCGGGCTACGCGAACTTCGCGGTCTTCGGTCCCGGGGATCCCGGTCGTAACTCCGTTGCGGTCGTGGTGGACTCGGCACTGGAGTTCGACAGCACCGAGAGCGAGTACACGACCTCCGAGGAAGGTGGCACCACGACCTACACCTTCACGAGGGACAACATCGGTGGCGGTATCTCCGCCATGGTGTCGGTGCGCACGAGCGAGGTCGGAGAAGGGCAGCCGGTGACTGTGGGCGGGGTCGACCTGGTGCTCATCCCCTACCCGAACGACCCTGAGTGGGCCGAGTTCATCGAGACCTGGGCGGATCTGGCCCTCCCTGTCCTGGAGTCCCTTGTCGGCCATCCCTGGCCCGGCGACATCGACCGGATCCGCGAGGACGTCGGCAGCGAGGTCCGTGGGTTCGAGGGTTGGTACTCGACGAGCGACCGGGAGATCGTCCTGAGCGAGGATCTCGACGACGGCGTGCTCTACCACGAGCTCGCGCACGCGTGGGTCAACACGGCGACCGTCCCGGAGCGCTGGCTCACCGAGGGACTCGCGGAAGTCCTTGCCGAGCGGACCGCGGCGCGCATCGGCGGCGGCTTCACCGTGCCGGCCACGGTCCGCCGCGACGACGAGCGTGCGGTGGCACTGTACGGCTGGACCAGCTCGCGGGGGTTCCGGGGGACCGAGACGGACTCGTGGGCCTACCCCGCGAGCTACCAGGTCGCGACCGCCCTGGTCGCGGGGCTGGACGACGAGCACCTCACGCCGCTGCTCAGCGACGTCGTCACCTCGACCAGTCCGTGGGACCTGCCCGGACGTCGGGACCTCTCCGGTGGGGGAACGACGACAATGGCCTTCCTCGACCTGCTCGCCGCCCACGAGGCACCTTCCGTCGCCGATGGCTCGGCGGTCGAGCTCTACCGCACCTGGGTGCTCGAAGAGCCGGGAGCCGATCTGCTCGAGCAGTGGCAGCCGGTGCGGACGCTCTACGACGAGTTCGCCGGCGGGGCCTCCTGGGGCGCGCCCCTCGGGCTGCGGCGGTCGATGGCACGCTGGGAGTTCAGCGACGCCACCCGGGTGATGAGCGAGCTGGCCGACCTTCCAGCCGGCGCCGCGCAGGTCCAGGAGCTCGCGGACCACCTGGCGGTCGACCTCCCCACACGGGTGCAGGAGAACTACGAGCTGGCCGACAGCGACGAGGACTACACCGCGGTCCGCGCGAGCCTGGCGAACGCGCACAGCACCCTCGCCCGGTACGAGGAGGCCGCTGCCGTCGCCTACGCCGAGCGCGGGCTCATCGACCGGATCGGAGCCATCCCGCTGCGCCTCGAGGCCACCGCGCAGGTGGCGGCCGAGAACATCAGCCTCGACGAGTTCGCCGCCTCCCGCGCGGCGTCCGACCTCGTCATCGAGCGCGCCGCGTGGGTGACCAGGGTCGGTGTCGCGATCGTCGTCGGCGCAGCGCTCGCGCTCCTTCTCGTCATCGGCGGCCTCGTCGCCCTCGTCCGGCGCTCCCGCCGCCGGCCGGGCTCTCAGGCACGGGACTGGAGTGAGCCACCGCCTCTGTACTGAGACACGAAAGAGGCGAGCGCCGCATACCCCCCATCGGGGGTATGCGGCGCTCGCGTCAGCGATCCGGCTGCTAGCTGATGCTCACTCGCCCGATCCGGCGCCGGCCTCGACCAGCGGCAGATCGATCTCGGTGACCTTCGGCGTGGGGGTGAAGGTGAAGACCGCGTCTCCACCCTCGCCCTCGACCCCGACCGTGATGAGGTCGCCGGCCTTGAGCTCGCCGTAGAGGATCCTCTCGGAGAGAGCGTCCTCGATCTCACGCTGGATGGTGCGCCGGAGCGGACGGGCACCGAGCACCGGGTCGTAGCCACGCTGGGCCAGCAGCGTCTTGGCGGCGGGCTCGAGCATGATCGCCATGTCCTTGTCCTTGAGCCGCTTGCCGAGCTTGGCGATCTCCAGGTCGACGATCGTCTCGATCTCGGTCTGGGTCAGCTGCGGGAAGACGATGATGTCGTCCACACGGTTGAGGAACTCCGGACGGAAGTGCTGCTTGAGCTCGTCCTGGACCTTGGCCTTCATCCGGTCGTACTCCGAGCGGGTATCCGGCCCGGCCGAGAAGCCCATCGCAGCCCGGCTGATGTCGCGCGTGCCGAGGTTCGTCGTCATGATGATGACGGTGTTCTTGAAGTCGACCACCCGACCCTGGGAGTCGGTGAGGCGACCGTCCTCGAGCACCTGCAGGAGGCTGTTGAAGATCTCCGGGTGAGCCTTCTCCACCTCGTCGAACAGGACGACGGAGAACGGACGACGACGCACCTTCTCGGTGAGCTGTCCACCCTCCTCGTAGCCGACGTAGCCGGGAGGCGAACCGAACAGCCGCGAGACGGTGTGCTTCTCTGAGAACTCCGACATGTCGAGTTGGATGAGCGCGTCCTCGTCCCCGAAGAGGAACTCGGCGAGCGTCTTCGCCAGCTCGGTCTTGCCGACACCGGTGGGGCCGGCGAAGATGAACGACCCACCGGGACGGCGCGGGTCCTTCAGACCGGCACGGGTCCGGCGGATGGCCTGGGAGAGCGCCTTGATGGCGTCATCCATGCCGACGATCCGCTTGTGCAGCTCGTCCTCCATGTGGAGCAGGCGGCTGGACTCCTCCTCGGTGAGCTTGAAGACCGGGATGCCCGTCGACGCGGCAAGGACCTCGGCGATGAGCTCCTCGTCGACCTCGGCGATGACGTCCATGTCGCCGGACTTCCACTCGGCCTCGCGCTGAGCCTTCTCCTGACGCAGGCGCTTCTCGTCGTCGCGCAGCCGCGCGGCCTTCTCGAAGTCCTGACCGTCGATCGCAGCTTCCTTCTCCCGGACCACGGTGGCGATGCGCTCGTCGAACTCGCGCAGGTCCGGCGGTGCGGTCATCCGGCGGATGCGCAGTCGCGCGCCCGCCTCGTCGATGAGGTCGATCGCCTTGTCCGGCAGGTGCCGGTCGTTGACGTAGCGGTCGGCGAGTGTCGCCGCGCTCACCAGCGCACCATCGGTGATCGACACCCGGTGGTGGGCCTCGTAGCGGTCACGCAGACCCTTGAGGATCTCGATGGTGTGCGCCAGCGTCGGCTCCATCACCTGGATCGGCTGGAAGCGCCGCTCGAGGGCGGAGTCCTTCTCGATGTGCTTGCGGTACTCATCGAGCGTCGTCGCACCGATGGTCTGCAGCTCACCGCGGGCGAGCATCGGCTTCAGGATCGAGGCAGCGTCGATGGCGCCCTCGGCCGCACCCGCACCGACGAGGGTGTGGATCTCGTCGATGAAGAGGATGATGTCGCCTCGGGTGCGGATCTCCTTGAGGACCTTCTTCAGTCGCTCCTCGAAGTCACCGCGGTAGCGGCTACCGGCGACGAGCGCGCCGAGGTCGAGGGTGTACAGCTGCTTGTCCTTGAGGGTCTCGGGCACCTCGCCGCGGACGATGTCCTGGGAGAGGCCCTCGACGACCGCCGTCTTGCCGACGCCGGGCTCGCCGATGAGGACCGGGTTGTTCTTGGTCCGGCGCGAGAGCACCTGCATCACGCGCTCGATCTCCTTCTCGCGCCCGATGACCGGGTCGAGCTTGCCCTCGCGCGCAGCCTGGGTCAGGTTGCGCCCGAACTGGTCCAGGACGGTGGAGCCGGAGGGCGTGCCCTCCTGCGGACCGCCGGAGGTGACCCCGGCCGGGGTCTGGCCCTCCTTGCCCTGGTACCCGGAGATGAGCTGGATGACCTGCTGGCGCACCCGGTTCAGGTCGGCACCGAGCTTGACCAGCACCTGGGCGGCAACGCCCTCCCCCTCGCGGATGAGCCCGAGCAGGATGTGCTCGGTCCCGATGTAGTTGTGGCCCAGCTGAAGCGCTTCACGCAGCGACAGCTCGAGCACCTTCTTGGCACGCGGGGTGAAGGGGATGTGCCCGGTCGGCGCCTGCTGGCCCTGACCGATGATCTCCTGCACCTGCTCGCGGACCGCCTCGAGCTTGATGTCGAGCCCCTCGAGCGCCTTGCTCGCGACCCCTTCGCCCTCGTGGATCAGGCCGAGCAGGATGTGCTCGGTCCCGATGTAGTTGTGGTTGAGCAGGCGTGCTTCGTCCTGGGCGAGGACGACGACGCGTCGGGCCCGGTCCGTGAACCGCTCGAACATTGGCTTCACTCCTGTAAATGACGTCGAGTCCCCTCGATGCTACTTCGCTGAACAGACAACGCGCGGCCCGTTTCACGACCGTGGGCAAGGACGAGGACGATTTAACTGACCAGACCAACGCCACCGGGGTGAGATCTGTTCCCATGCGGGTCACCCTTCAGGCGGGCGTCCGGGGCGGCTTCAGTCGGCGTGATCAGTGGTGGTCGAGTGCTTCCGCCTCGGCATCCTCGGTGCCCTCACCGGTGATGTCGTGCGCCGCGACATCGAGCAGGTGCGCCCCGCCCAGCGGGTCGCTCACCCAGCGCCGCAGCTCCCAGCCGCGGTCGGGGTCCCCCTCCAGCAGGCTGGCGCCGGTGTTGGCGATGTGCAGGTCCTTGGCCTGCTCGGCACCCAGACCCATGGCGAGACAGGTGAAGACCCGGATCGCTGCCCCGTGGCTGAAGGCGACCACGAGCTCGTCGTCGGCGTGCGACTCCGCGATCCGGCGCAGCGCCCCCTCGTAGCGCCCCAGGAAGTGATGGCCGTCGTAGCCCCCGGGCATGGTCCGGCCCAGGTCCCCCTCGATCCAGCCCGCCACGGTGTGGACGTAGCCGAGGATGGCGTCCTTGTCGTTGCGCAGCTCGAAGTCCCCGGCCGAGATCTCCTCCAGCCCCTCCTCGACCACGACGTCCAGCCTCCGGACCTCGGCCAGCGGGGCGGCGGTGAGCTGCGTGCGTACGAGGACCGAGGCATACACGCCGGCCACCTCGTCCCCCTCCAGCACTCCGGGGACCGCGGCGGCCTGGCGGAGGCCGAGGTCGGTCAGCCCCGCACCGGGGAACGCGGTGTCGAGCGCACCGATGAGGTTGTACGGCGTCTGGCCGTGCCGGACGAGAAGAAGTCGCATCACTTCATCGTAGGCACGTGCCCGGGCGCAGGATCGCAGAGCACAGGATCACAGCGCGCAGGATCACAGCTCGGGGAGGGTCCGGGCGAGGAGCGTGGCCGCCTCCTGCTCGGTGAGGCCCTGGAAGGCCAGACCACCGGTGACGTCCGCGAGGCGGGTCAGACCGGCCAGGTCGGTCTCCGGGCCGTAGCCCAGCGCCAGGATGCGCACGGGCCGCATGCCGTCGTAGAGGCGGCGGAGCTGGTCGAGCGTCTGCTCCTCGGTCAAGGTGCCGCTCGGGTGGTCGTTCTTGCCATCGGTCACGATGACGACGGCGTTGAGCCGTCCCCAGGAGTAGTTCTCCTGGGCCCGCTGGTAGGCATCGAGCACCACCTGGAAGAGCGGGGTGTCGCCGGTGGGGATCGGCTGGATCCCCGTCACGCCGGCAGCAAGACGGTCACGGTGGCTGGAGCCGGTGGACTGGGTGGAGAGCGCCTCGATCGGAGCGAGCTCCTCGATGAAGGCATCACCCCGGTTCGTCGTGAAGGACCACAGGCCCACCTCGGTGTCAGGGGACGCCGAGCTGACGAGCTGGACGATCGAGTCACGCGCCAGGGTGGCCTTGGGCACGGTACCGCCGGGCATGGCGTTGAGCATGGAGCCGGAGCGGTCGACGACGACGAGGATGCGAGCCCGGCGGCCGGCAACGGCCCACGCGTCGAGAGCGCCGCGGACGGCTTCCTCGGCCGCGGCAGGCTCCGGTGCGCTCGCCCCCGCATCCACCCCGAAGCCGTCGTGGTAGCGGTCGGCGAGACCCCCGTCGACGGTGCGCAGTCCGAGCTCCGAGAACGCCGCGAGTGACTGCTCGCTGCGGAGCCGCTCCGAGATCGCCTCAACGGCCTCGGCGCCGACCTCGGAGTCACCGGCGACGGTCACGAGCGGGAAGTCGAGAGAGCCCAGGCTCTCGTCGTATGCGACCGAGAGTGCGCCGGGCCGGTCGCCTGAGACCTGGGTCCGGATGACGTCGAGCTCGGAGGTAGGCATCACGGCCGCGACGTCCTCGAGCACCATCTGGGCGGGGCTGCGCCCTTGTGCTGGGGGGACCGCGAGCCGGGGGCTCATGGCCGCCACGACCTCCGGGGTCGGGCTCCCCCCGGTTGCGGCGATGAGCGCCGAGAGGGCTGCTGTATCGGAGCGTGGGTCCGCGGACGCTGCGCTCGTCGCCCCGCCCTCGACGAGGGCCTTCCAGGAGGTGCCGGCATCCGGCCAGCCCAGCGCACTGGCTGTCTCGGGCTTCGCCGCGACCACGATCGGGCTGCGTGCGAGTGGGGCAGGGTCACCTGTCAGGCGCGCTGCGCCAGCGTCGGTGGACCTGGCCTGGGCGACCCACAACGACGAGGACGGGATCCAGACATCGGGCAGCGAGCCGCCGAGGCCGACCCCCTCGGGTCGGCTGATCGCGTCGGCCGCGAGGTCGGACGCCTGTGCTGCGACCTGGGCGTCGATGCACGAGGGGCTGTTCGCGAGCGGGGCGAGAGCAGATGCCACGGCGGTCGAGATGGCCGGATCGGCGACGACGTCGACCCGGGTCGTGGTCTCGCAGCCGCTGGAGTCCCCGTCCGCTGCCTGGACGATGTCGGGGTCGTCGTCAGCGGCAGCGCCATCACCTCCGATGAGCCTGGTCACGAGGAACCCGAGACCCAGCACGGCGACCAGGGCGACGACCACGACGATCGCGATGAGCTGCGGATCGCGACGCGTGCTCGTCGAGGCGTGCCGTCCTGAGCGGGTGCGCGGCTGCTGGGTCACGACGCACCTCCGGCGAGGGCGGCGAACGCAGCGCGCTGCTTGGCCTCGGCGTCCCCGGGCAGCGGCGGCAGCTGGAAGGAGCGGTCGAGGATGGTCCGGTCCGGGAAGATGAGCGGGTTGGCCGCCAACGACGGGTCGAGGGCCTCCATGGCCTCCTGGGCCCCCACCACCGGGCAGATGTAGTTGACCCACGCCGCCACGGTCGCCGCGACGTCCGGCCGGTAGAAGTAGTCCGCGAGCATCCGCGCTGCCTCGGCCTGTGCAGACCCGGCCGGCACGAGGAGGTTGTCGGCCCAGATGACGAGGCCCTCCTCCGGGACGACGAACTTGAGGTAGGGGTTGTCGGCCTGGGCCTGGAGGATGTCGCCGCTCCAGGCGAGGCAGGCGGTGACCGAGCCGTCGTCGAGCGCGTCGAGGTACTCGTTGCCGTAGAACCCGGCAAAGACCCCCTGCTCGTTGAGCTCGGACAGGTCGGCGATGACCTCGGCGACGTCGTTCTCACTCGCGGCGGACAGCGAGATCCCCCGCGCCAGGAGCGCGAGGCCCACGGTGTCGCTGAAGTCCTTGAGCATGCCGACCTTGCCCCGCAGGTCCTCCCGGGTGAACAGCTCGTCCACCGAGCCGATGGCGCGGTCGACGTGACGGGCGTCGTAGGCGATGCCCGTCAGCCCCGCCTGCCACGGCACGGAGTAGGCCTGCTCCGGGTCCCACGACGGCTTCGCGAGCGCCGGGATGATCCGCGCGGCGCTCTCGCCGGGACCGAACGGCTGCATGTACCCGGCCTGGACGAGGTTGGCCGCCATCCAGGTGGTGAGGGTGACGATGTCGGCGCCGACGGGCTCGTGCGCCTCGAGCTGAGGACGAATGGACTCGATGTACTCGTCGTTGTCCTCGATGACCTCCTGGTAGTCGACGGGGATGCCGGACTGCGCCTGGAAAGCAGCGAGGGTAGGGCGGCCTTCCGCGTCATCGACGTCGATGTAGTCCGGCCAGGTGGCCCACACGAGGGCCCGCTCCTCCGGGGCGGCACTGGAGAAGGTCGGGTCCGGGGTCACGGGCGTCGACGGGGTACTGGTCGGGCCCGCCTCGGGGTCCCCCGAGCACGCCGCCAGCGCGGCAGCGGCCGCGCCGAGGAAGGCGCGCCGTCCGACACGTCGAGGTGGCCGAGAAGTGCTCATCCGGCATAGTCTCCCGTCGCCGGGCCTCGCGAGCAACCAACAGTGGCAAGGATCTCAGCGACGACGTTGGCAGCGACCACACCAGAACAGGTTCCGGCCGGCCACCACGCGGGTGCGGATCCGTGACCCGCAGGTGTAGCACGCTTCCCCGTTGCGCTGGTACACCGCATACTCCCGAGGGAACGGACCGCTTCGTTCGTAGGCCGGACGACCACCCGCCTCGGCCTCATCGCGTCCCTGCCAGTCGACCAGGGTGAGCCGGTGATGGCGGTATGCGTCACTCGCGCTCTCGTCCAGCCCACGGAGGATCTCGCGGGCCTCCTCCAGCTGGTGCTCCATCGTGATGATCTGTCCGAAGGCGACCCCGATCGCGAGGAGGTCGACCAGGTCGTCCCAGATCCGCAGGAACGTCGCCGGGCGGATCTCCTTGGCGGGACGGAACGGGTCGACGCGGTGACGGAAGAGGACCTCGCAGCGGTAGAGGTTGCCGACGCCCGCGATGACCGACTGGTCCATGAGCGTCTCGGCGAAGGTCCGGCCGGTGCGGGCCATCCGGGCCAGGGCCCGCTCCGGCTCGTTGCTCTCGGTCCCGGCACGCAGCGGGTCCGGACCGAGCCGCGCGAGCGTGGCGTCCATCTCCTCGGGGGTGACGATCTCGACGACGGTCGCCCCGCGCAGATCGGCCACGTGTCGCTCGCCGACGAGTCTGAGCCGGACCGCGCCGACCGGCGCGGGCACGACTCCTTCGTACCCGGTGACGTCGAGCACCCCGATGAGACCCAGGTGGATGTTGAGGATGACGTCGCCCTCGAAGACGAGGAAGAGGTGCTTGCCCCAGGCCTCGGCCCGCTCGAGCAGGCGTCCGTCGATGAGGGCGGCGCCGTCGACGAAGCGCCCCTGCGGGCTGGACGCGCGAGGGCGGGTGCCCGCGAAGGCGCGGTCGAGGGTGAGCGCGAGGCGATGGAGCGTATGACCTTCGGGCATGGCCCGATGCTAGGCGGAGGGAACAGCCGAGAGGCGCACCACCGTCACTGCGCAGGGGTCTGGTCCACCTGCGGCTCTGGGTTGGACTCCGGCGCCGGAGCGGGCCGGGTGCGGGCCGTGGCACCGAGGGCCACTCCGGCGAGGGCCGGCACCAGAACGACAGCAGCGATGAACGGTGCCACGGTGGCCAGGTCGGAGAGCGCCGCGTCCGGCTCCCGGACCGCCCCGACCGCCCAGAAGCCGAGCGCTGCAAGCGCACCTGTGAGCAGCCACCGCAGCAGGACGGGACCGGTCGGCACGGTTCTCGTATCCCGCAGGGCCCAGAGGAAGGCGATGAGGGCGCCGGCGGCGAAGGCCAACAGCCCGGCACCGATGTTGGCGTCCGGGCCCGGGGCCAGCCAGACGACCAGCCACCCGGTCAGCTGCATGGCGACCACGATGACGACCGCTCGAACCAGGACCGCTCCGATGCTACGCATGCGCCCAACGCTCCTCCGTCCTCACCGCCGTCAGCAATGAGTGCCGGTACTCAGCGGTGCACAGTCCGGCTCAGCTCGCCTTCTTCTCCGCTGCCTTCTTGGTCGTGGCCTTCTTGGCTGTCGTCTTCTTCGCGGCGGACTTCTTCGCCGCCTGCTTCTTGGCGGGCTTCTTCGTCCCGGTCGTCCTCGACTCCGACTTCTTAGCGGTCGAGCGCTTGGCGGCCGTCTTCTTCGTCGTCGACGAGCCGTCGTCCTCATCACCGGCGTCATCATCGCCGGCGTCATCATCGCCGGCGTCGGACGACGACACCTCGCCCCGGGCTGCCTTGGCCCGCTCCACCGACCGGGAGAGAGCCGCGAGCAGGTCGATGACCTCGCCGGACTCCTCCGCGGGCTCGGCAGCGGGTGCCACCTCGCCGCCCTCGACCTTGGCCTTGACGAGCGCCTGGACGGCGGCGGCGTAGTCGTCCTCGTACTCCGCAGGGTCGTAGTCGCCGGCGAGCTGGTCGATGAGCATCTTGGCCATCGCCATCTCCTGCTTGCTCGCCTCACCATCGGAGCCGACGAACGCGAAGTCGGGAGAGCGGATCTCATCGGGCCAGAGCATCGTCTGCATGACGATGACGCCGTCCCGCACCCGCAGGACCGCCATCGTCATCCGGGTCCGGATCGAGACTGTGACGATGGCCATCCGGTTCTCGGACTCGAGGGCCTCGCGGAGCAGCACGTAGGGCTTGATCGCGGACTTGTCGGGCTCGAGGTAGTAGGACTTGTCCAGCAGCATGGGGTCGATCTGCTCGGCGGGGACGAACTTCTCGACCGAGATCTCCTTGGACGTCCGGGCCGGGAGATCCTTGAAGTCCTCGTCGGTGAGGACGACCATCTCGCCGTCCTCGGTCTCGTAGCCCTTCGCGATGTCGTCGTAGGCGACCTCCTCGCCGTCGATCGAGCAGATCCGCTTGTAGCGGATGCGGCCGCCGTCCTCGCGGTGCACCTGCCGGAACTGCACGTCGTGGTTCTCCGTCGCGGAGTACAGCCGGACGGGAACGTTCACCAGGCCGAAGCTGACCGCGCCTCTCCAGATTGCACGCATGAGACCAAGCATGCCGTGGTAGCAGGCTGAGAGGATAGGCATCGTGCCCGCCTCGCCCATGCTCGCGACGCCGGCGGACCGCGTCCCGACCGGCCCTGAGTGGGTGCACGAGGTCAAGTGGGACGGTATGCGCGTGCTGGCCGACCTGCGCAAAGGCCACCTGACGCTCACGTCCCGCAACGGCAATGACGTGACCGCCGCATACCCCGAGCTGGCGCCCCTCGCCGAGCTGTACGACGACGCCCTCCTCGACGCCGAGATCGTCGCCTTCGACGGCGGGGTGCCGAGCTTCGGCGCGCTGGCCGAGCGGATGCATGTGCGCAGCGCCAAGAAGGCTGCCACCCTGGCGGCGACCCGGCCCGTGACGCTCATGGTGTTCGACCTGCTGCGGCTCTTCGGCTCAGACCTGACGAGCCAGCCGTGGCAGGCGCGTCGGGAGCTCCTCGAGCGGCTCGACCTGAACGGGCCGCGGTGGCGGACGTCGCCGGTCTACGACGACGGGGAGCAGCTGCTCGAGGCCACGGCCGACCAGGGGCTCGAGGGCGTCATGAGCAAGCGGCGCACGAGTCCCTATCTGCCGGGGCGACGCTCGCCGGACTGGGTCAAGATCCCGCACCGCCCGCTCGTCAGCGCCGTCGTCGGCGGGTGGCGTCCGGAGACCGGCAGCGACAGCCGGCTCGGTGCCGTCCTCGTGGGGATGCCCGCCAAGGGTGGCCTGCACTTCATCGGCCGGGTGGGCTCCGGCCTCGCCGGCCGCGCCGGGGTCGCGATGAGCCGGACCCTCGCTCCCCTGCAGACGTCGACCAGCCCGTTCGTCACGCCGCTGCCCCGGGAGGACGCTCATCAGGCGAGGTGGGTGCGGCCCGAGGTGGTCGTCGACGTGCGGGCCCTGGGGCGTTCCAGCGGCGGTCGACTCCGCCAGCCGAGCTATGTCGCGACCCGCACCGACCTCTCACCCGCGGACCTCGAGGAGGACGACGATGCCTGAGCCCGAGGTCCAGAAGGTCGTCGTCGACGGTCGCCGGCTGCGACTGACGAGCCTGGACAAGATCCTCTACCCCGCCACGGAGACCACCAAGGGGGAGGTCCTCAACTACTACGCCCAGATCAGCGCCTACTTCCTGCCGCTGCTCGCCGACCGGCCGGTCACCCGGGTGCGCTATCCCCATGGCGTCAATGACATGTCCTTCTTCGAGAAGAACCTCCCCTCCGGTGCGCCGAGCTGGATGACCCACACGAGCTTCGACGAGATGACGTACCCATTCGTCCCCGATGTGGCCACGCTGACCTATCTGGTCAATCTCAACTCCATCGAGTTCCACATTCCGCAGTGGCGCGTGAATGCCGATGGCCAGCCGGACAATCCCGACCGTCTCGTTCTCGATCTCGATCCGGGGAGGCCAGCCGGTCTGAAGGAGTGCGCCGTGGTGGCGCTCAGACTCCGGGAACGCCTCGAAGGACTCGGGCTGGAACTCATTCCCGTGACTTCCGGGAGCAAGGGAATGCAGCTCTATGCCTCACTCGGGGGCGACCTGACCTCGGACCAGGTCCGCGATCTGGCACAACAGCTCGCTCAGGAGATGACGAAGAAGTTCCCTGACCTCGTCCTGTGGAAGATGACGAAGTCCCTCCGCCCCGGGAAGGTCTTTCTCGACTGGAGCCAGAATGTGGCGGCCAAGACGACCATCTGCCCCTATTCCATGCGTGGTCGGGAACTGCCCAATATCGCCGCCCCCCGCACCTGGGACGAGGTCGAGACCGGTGCCTCCGGGGGGAGGTTCGAGCAGGTGATGTTCGACGACGTGCTGGATCGCATCGACGAGCTCGGCGACCTGGCTGCGCCGCTTCACTAGGCGTTCTGCTCACCGATTGCGGCGCGCTCCGGTCCTTCGTCCTGGTCCTTGTCGCGGGCAGCCACTGCACGTCACGCACCCGGGCAGCGCATAGATCAGGCAGCAGGAGGTGCGCCGCCGGTCCGGTTCGAGGGCACCAGGAGCGGCGACCCGGAGCGCGTCGGCCCACATATCGGCGACCATTCCGAGGCGCTGGTGACTGCTCATCCGTCGGGACGAGCGGTAGGCCCGAGCCAGTGGCTCGGCGACTGCGCGGTAGTCGGACTCCGCCGACTCCAGACGATGTGCCAGGTCCCCGGCCAGCTGCTCCAACGGGCCGGTCTCGACGAGGGCAGGCACGCCGCCGGGCCCGAGCTCGAAGCTAAGAACAGCGAGGTCGCGCACCCGCATACCGGCTGCGGCGGCCAGGGCGGCGGTATGCGCGGGCACCTGGAGCAGGTACTGCAGGACGAAAGCCCCACTCACCTGGACAGGAGCATCGACGCCGTACCACCTGCGGTGGTCTGCGAGGACCGCAGCCTGCCAGCCGGCGACGTCGTCAGTGAGCCGACGCGGGAGCGGCCGGCCGGTGGAGCGGAACCGCAACCACCCGTGCACCGCAGACAGCCGAGAGGCGGCCTTTCCCGCATCGGGGACGACCGCCGCTCGGCGGGCGGTCGAACCACCCTCAGTCATGCTCAGCCGTGCGCCGCGGCGTAGGCCTCCTTGACCTTGGAGCTGATCCGGCCGCGGTCGGCGACCTTGAAGCCGTTCTCCCGGGCCCACTGGCGGATCGCCTCGAGGTCCTCCTTGCCGCCGGAGGAGCCGGCCGAACCCGTGCGACGACGACCGCCGACGCGGGTGGCGTGGGCCGTCCAGACCGCGAACGCGTCACGCAGCTTGGCGGCGTTGTCGTCGCTGAGGTCGATCTCGTAGCTCACACCGTCGAGTGCGAAGGAAATGGTCTCGGTAGCGTCCGAACCGTCCACATCGTCGATGAGCTTGGTGATTGTGCGCTTTGCCACGTGCTTGTTTCTCCGATCGTCGCGAATAGCGGAAGACGTTCAGGTGCCTGAGAAATTGCGTACTCACGTTACATCCGGTTTGTCGATCTGGCAAACGATATGCTGCACCGACGACAAGCCCACAACACCGGCGCCTGCCCCTCGGAAGGAAGGCAACGACGGAGCGGGGAACAATAGGGATCCGGCTACTGCGTGAAAACCAGGTCGGATCCACGCCGGATCAGTTCTGCGAGCGTGCCGATGCTGCGCTCCGGACGACGGGAGCCGAATTTCAGTTACACGGATTCCGGACCTGACGGCGCGGACGGCTGGGCCTCGTCGGACTGATCCTGTGCAGGCGCCTCATCGGGGTGATTCACTCCAGGGCCAGCATCGGAATTCGAGTCCTTGCCGTAGGCCTTCTCCAGTCTCGCGATCGCGGCGCGCTCGTTGCGGTCCGCATTGAAGATCGCCCGCATGACGATGAAGCAGACGAGGAGGAATCCAAGGAAAGGCAGCAGTCCGGCAAGAATGAGCCAGGCCGTGTTCCAGAAATCATTCATGTAAAAGAGTCACCTAAGCCTCGGGACGCAGGTGTGGGAAGAGAATCGTCTCGCGCAGCGTGGCACCGGTGAAGAGAGCGATGAGCCGGTCGACCCCCAGGCCGAGTCCACCCATCGGCGGTGCGCCGTACTCCAGCGCCCGGAGGAAGTCCTCGTCGAGCTGCATCGCCTCCGGGTCCCCACCGGCGGCTCGCAGCGACTGCTCGGTGAGCACCTGACGCTGGATGACCGGATCGACGAGCTCGGAGAAGCCGGTGCCCCGCTCGACGCCGGCGATGATGAGGTCCCAGGCCTCGATGTGGCCCGATCGGCTCCGGTGCGGACGCGCCAGCGGCTGCGCGATCGCGGGGTAGTCACACAGAAAGGTCGGTTGCAGAAGTCGTGGCTCGACGAGCTCGGAGAGCAGCTCGAGGAAGACCTTGTCCTTCTCCGAGGCCGGGTCGATCTCGACGCCGTGCGCAGCCCCGTAGGCCAGCAGGGTCTCCCGTGGGGTGTCGATCGTGACCTCTTCGCCGACGACCTCGCTCACCGCCTCGTAGACCGGCAGCCAGCGCCACTCCCCGTCCAGGTCGATGGTCCCGTTCGCGGTCTCGATCTGCCGCGAGCCGAGGGCATCCGCGACCCCGAGGATGACGTCCTGGATGACCCGGGCGATGGTGTGCTGGTCACCGTAGGCCTCGTAGACCTCGAGCATCGTGAACTCGGGGCTGTGCGTCGCGTCCACTCCCTCGTTGCGGAAGATCCGACCCATCTCGTAGACCTTGTCGACGCCGCCGACGACGGCCTTCTTGAGATTGAGCTCCAGGGCGATCCGCAGCACCATCTCCTGGTCGAACGCGTTCATGTGCGTGCGGAACGGACGGGCCGCGGCGCCGCCGTGGATCAGCTGGAGGATCGGCGTCTCGACCTCGACGAAGCCCTGCTCATCAAGGATCCGGCGGGTCGTGGCCAGCGTGGTGGCCTTGAGACGCACCATGTCCCGGGCTTCCTGCCGCACGATGAGGTCGGCATAGCGCTGGCGGACCCGGGCCTCCTCGGAGAGGTCCTTGTGGAGAACGGGGAGAGGCCGAAGGGCCTTGCTCGCCATCGACCACGAGGAGGCCATGACGGAGAGCTCGCCGCGCTTGCTGCAGATGACCCGACCGGTGACGAAGACGTGGTCACCCAGGTCGACGAGCGACTTCCAGTCGGCGAGGGACTCCTCCCCCACCTCGGCGAGGCTGAGCATCACCTGGAGTCGGGTGCCGATCCCCTCCTGCAAAGTCCCGAAGGCGAGCTTTCCGGTATTCCGGATGAACATGAGTCGGCCGGCGACGGTGACGACCTCATCGGTCTCCTGACCCGCCTCGAGGTGCCCCCAGCGCTCGCGGACCTCGGCCAGCGTGTGGGTCCGAGGACTCTCGACGGGGTAGGCCTCCCGGCCGCTGGCGAGGATCCGCTCCCGCTTCGCCCGACGGATCTGCATCTGCTCGGGCAGGTCGGGCTGAGTGGGGTCTGCCGGCGCGTCGGCAGCAGGAGGAGCGGTGTCGGTCACCGAAGAATCCTATGCCTCCTCGGGCAGAGCTCCATCTTCGCCCCCTGTGGGGTGGGGACGGGTCAGCCTCCGGTGGCGACGATGTCAAGGGCGATGTCGAGGATCGGCGAGGAGTGGGTCAGCCCCCCGACGCTGACGTAGTCGACCCCGGTCATCGCCACCTCCCGCGCGTTCTGCAGCGTCAGACCTCCGGTCGCCTCCAGCTCGACGTCGTGATTCGTCGCGCGGACGGCGCGCACGGTGGCCGCGAGCTCCTCGCGCTCGAAGTTGTCGAGGAGCAGGAACCGGGCGCCGGCCCGGACGGCCTCTATCGCCTCCTCCTGGCTCGTCGCCTCGACCTCGACGGACACCTCCGGGAAGGCCCGCCGCACGGCCTCGTAGGCCGCGGTGATCGAGCCGGCCGCCAGCTTGTGGTTGTCCTTGATCATCGCGACGTCGAACAGGCCCATCCGCTTGTTCCGGCCGCCTCCGGCGCGCACCGCATACTTCTCCAGCGCACGCAGGCCGGGGGTCGTCTTGCGGGTGTCGAGGACGACACAGCCGGTCCCATTCAGCGCCTCCGCCCACTGTCTCGTATGCGTCGCCACCCCGCTCATCCGGCAGACCAGGTTGAGGATGGTCCGCTCCGCCATGAGGACCACGCGCGTCGGGCCGGAGAGGATCGCGATGACATCATCGCGGGCCACGCCGTCGCCGTCGTCGACGCAGACGTCAACCTGGACCGGGTCGGCGCCCAGGCGCCGGCTCACGGCGTCGAGGACGAGCTCGATCGCCGCCACCCCGGCGACGACGCCTCCGGCCCGGGCGACCACGTGCGCGGTCGTCGACTGCTCGGCGGGGATGGTGGCGAAGGTCGTGACGTCCAGCGGCTCACCGGGTCCCAGATCCTCGTCGAGAGCGACCTCGATGAGGGAGGACATGGCCTCCAGCGGGACCTCGGCGTCATGGACTGTCATGGGCTCGCCTCCTCGTGCGGTTCTGAAGTGTGCGGTTCTGAAGTCATGTGCGAGGGACTGTCGGGCTCGGGGATCACGGGCTCGTGGCCGGCGATCTCGGCGAGCGCGGCGGTGACGACGGGCTGTTCAGGCACCTCTGCGAAGGCCACCTCCAGCGTGCCGTCCTCGCGCCGCCAGAGGTGCAGATGACCACGCCACGCGTCCCGGGCGTGCGGGAAGTCGCTGCGGAGGTGGCCGCCGCGGGTCTCCTCACGAAGTGCGGCAGCCAGGGTGAGGGCCTGACCGAGGTGGAGGAGGTTGGTCGTCTCCCAGGTCTGCGGTCCGGGGCCGGCCTCGGTGGCGGGCAGTGCTGCGTGAGCGACGAGCTCCTCTGCCGTCGCGCGCAGGCTCGCCGCCGAGCGCACTGCACCGGCGCCGCGCGTCATGGCGGCCTGGATGTGCACCCGGTGATGGGCGTCGCAGGCCGCCTCGGCGCCGTCCAGACGCGTCGGCCGGGTCGGCGGGAGCTCGTCGCGGGCCAGCCGTGAGGCGAGGTCGTCGGCGACCCGACGCGCGAACACCAGGCCCTCGAGAAGGGAGTTCGAGGCGAGGCGGTTGGCGCCGTGGACCCCGGTGCACGAGACCTCGCCGCACGCATACAGCCCTTCGAGCGAGGTCCGGCCGCGCAGGTCGGTGCGCACGCCGCCGGAGGCGTAGTGCTGGGCCGGAGCGACCGGGATCAGCTGGGTGGCCGGGTCGAAGCCGAGCTCCCGCAGCCGGCGGGTGATGCCGGGGAAGCGGTCGAGGAGGAACCCCTCACCGAGGTGCCGGCAGTCGAGGAGGACGTGGTCGGCGCCGGTCTGCTCCATCCTGGCGACGATCGCCCGCGCGACCACGTCCCGGGGGGCGAGGTCGCCCTGCGGGTGGATCCCGGGCATGAACCGCTCGCCATTCACGTCCACGAGGAACGCACCCTCGCCGCGGACGGCCTCCGAGATGAGGGGCTGCTGACCGCTCGATCCCGGTCCGAGCCACAGGACGGTCGGGTGGAACTGGACGAACTCCAGGTCGCCCATGACGGCACCGGCCCGCAGGCACATGGCCATGCCGTCGCCGGTCGCCACCGACGGGTTGGTCGTCGCGGAGTAGATCTGGCCGAGACCACCGCTGGCCAGGACGACAGCACGGGCATGACCGGCTCCGATGCCGTTGATCTCACCTTCGCCGATCACATGGAGGGTGACTCCGCAGACCCGGCCGACGTCGTCCTGGAGGAGGTCGACGACGAGAGCGTGCTCGATCACCTCGATGCCCGGGTCGTCGAGCACCGCATGCAGCTGGGCGATGAGCGCCCGGGAGATCTCCGCGCCCGTTGCATCACCCCCGGCATGGGCGATCCGGTCCATGCCGTGGCCGCCCTCGCGGGTGAGCTTGATCCGGCCGCCGGTGTCGGTGTCGAACTGGGCTCCGAGATCGATGAGCTCGTGGACCCGCGAGGGTCCCTCCTCGACGAGCGCGCGCACCGCGTCCTCGTCGCACAACCCGACTCCGGCGACGAGCGTGTCGACGAGGTGGGCGTCCGGAGAGTCCTCCGGCGCGAGCGCGGCGGCGATCCCGCCCTGGGCCCACTGCGTCGAGCCCTCCGACAGGACCGTCTTGGTGACGAGGAGGACCTTGTCGACCTGCTGGCGCAGCGACAGTGCCACGTTGAGTCCGGCGATGCCTGAGCCGACGACGATGACGTCGGCGGTGGTCACCCACCCCGGTGGCGGCGCAACCAGCCGACGCGGCAGGTGCGGGACCGTGATGCCCGGCGGCACCGCATACGGGGTGCCGAGGTCGTGGAGATCCTGCACGTCAGCCTCGGAACGGCAGTTCAGGAAGCACTGTCGACGTGCCCCGAGCCGGCCCCCACCCACCCGGGCCCACTGGGGGCGTCCGGGCGGACCGCGGGCACGTCCGAGAACACCTCGAGAGCACCGCCTCCCGGTCCCACGAGGACCGGCATGTTGTCGATGAGCCGGGTGGTGCCCACCCGACCGGCGACCGCGAGGAGGGCCTCACCGCGGTACCACTCGGGGACGTCCTCGAGCGTCGTCGGGTGGACGAGCACGAGGTAGTCGATGAGGACCAGGGGCTCACGCACGAGGACCGCCCGGGCCGCCCGTCGGATCGCGGACGGGCCCTCGGAGGCAGCGGCCGCCCCGGCCTGCAGTGCCCGCGACAGACAGAGAGCGGTCACCCGGTCGTACTCGGTGAGGTACATGTTGCGCGAGCTGAGGGCGAGGCCGTCGCTCTCCCGGACCGTGGCCACCGAGATGACCTCGACGGGGAAGTCGAGATCCTGCACCATCCGGCGGATGAGGAGCAGCTGCTGGGCGTCCTTCTGACCGAAGTAGGCCTGGTGGGCGCGCGTGAGGTGGAGCAGCTTGCCGACGACGGTCAGCACCCCGTCGAAGTGACCCGGCCGGGCCTGGCCCTCGAGGACGTTGCCCAGCGGGCCGGCAGAGATGCGCACACCGGGGTCGCCGTCGGGATAGATGACGTCCGGCGTGGGTGCGAAGACGAGGTCGACCCCCTCGCGGGTGCAGATCTCCATGTCGGCGTCGAACGTGCGCGGGTAGCGCGAGAGATCCTCCTTCGGCCCGAACTGGAGCGGGTTCAAAAAGATCGTGACGATGACGTGGTCCGCCCGGCGGCGGGCCTCCCGGATGAGGGTGGCGTGCCCCTCGTGCAGCGCCCCCATCGTCATGACGACAGCGACCAACCCGTCGAGGATGCTGGCTCGTGCCTCGCGCAGCTCCGACCTGGTGCGGGCCACGACGGGAGGCTTCGCGCCACGCTCGTCGGCGTCTCCTCCGTCAGCCTGGAGCGAGGTGGAACCAGCGGGTTGCGTCGTCATTGCTCGCTCCTTGGATCGGCTAGCGCATCGAGCACCGGACCTGCGAGATCGGGCCGGAGTCGGCCGCTCTCGACCGCCCGGGCCGCTGTCGCGGTGGCCAGCGCCCGATAGGTCGTCACGACGTCCGGAACCCGCTCCTGCAGGACCTGGAGGTGCGTTCTCACCGTACCCACATCACCGCGGGCGACGGGACCGGTGAGGGCGGCATCACGCAGCCGCAGCGCGTTGTCGAGTGCGGCGGCCAGCAACGGACGCAGGACGTGCGCGGGCTGGTCGACGCCGGCGCTGTCGAGGATCTGCATGGCCTGGGAGGTGAGCGTGACGAGGTGGTTCGACCCGTGCGCGAGGGCGCAGTGGTAGGCGATCCGGTCCTCCTCGGCGATCGTCACCGGCTCCGCCCCCATGTCGAGGACGAGGGCGGCCGCGATCGGCAGGACACGCTCATCGGCCGTGACGCCGAAGCAGCAGTCGGGGAGCCTCTCGAGGTCGAGCGCGGTGCCGGTGAAGGTCATCGCCGGGTGCAGAGCGATCGGGAAGGCGTGGTGCGTCCGGACCGGGTCGAGGACGCTCGCGCCGTGCCGACCGCTGGTGTGCGCGACGATCTGACCGGCCTGCCAGACGCCGGTCGTCGAGAGGCCACGCGCGAGGTCGGCGAGCGCGTCGTCGGGAACGGCGAGGAGCACGAGCTCGGCCGCCTCGACGACCTCGGGAACCGTGCGGACGGGCACCCCGGGCAACAGGTCCTCGGCCCGGTCTCGCGACTGCTGGCTCACGGCGCTCACCGCGACCACCTGGTGGCCGGCGCGGGCCAGCGCCGCACCGAGCACGGCACCGACCTTGCCCGCACCCACGACTCCTACGGCGAGGCGGGCGGGATGCTCGGGTGACTCGCTCACGGACGGCGACCCTACCGCATGGCCGCGGAGCAGGCTGACAAGCAACCTTGACATATGACAAGGTTGCTTGACACAGTGGGGCGATGCAGAGCATCCTCCCGAGCCTGCGCGCCGAGCGCGGCCTCTCCCAGGCCGCGCTCGCGCAGGCGCTCGGGGTCTCCCGGCAGACCATCAACTCGATCGAGGTGGGCAGGTACGACCCCTCACTTCCCCTCGCCATCCGGATCGCGCGCTACTTCGACCGCACGGTCGAGGAGGTCTTCGTCCTCCCGGAGGACGAGTGAGCGCGGCCGGCCCCCGCCCGTGGCGGCAGGCCTGGCACGAAGCGCTGTACGGACCCTCGGGTCTGTATGCGCAGCACACCCCGCACGAGCACTTCACCACGGCCACCTCCCCCGGCCTCGTGGATGTCCTCGCCGAAGCCGTCCTCGCACTGATGCGCCGGGAAGGACTGTCGACGCTCGTCGACCTCGCAGCCGGTGGTGGCGAGCTCGCCTCCGCCGTGGTGGAGCTCGCGCCGGACATCACGGTGCGCTGCGTCGAGGTGCGACCGCGACCGGCGGACCTGGACCCCCGGATCGACTGGCTGCCCTCCCTGGGTGGCGCCGCGTTGCCCGATGCGCTCCACTCGCTCACCGGGGCACTCGTGCTGGCCCACGAGTGGCTCGACAACGTCCCCTGCACCATCGCCGAGCGCGTGGGCCCCGCCCTTCAGGAGGTATGCGTGGGCGCGGACGGCACCGAGTCGCTCGGGGGCGCGGTGGACGAGGCCGAGGCCGCGTGGGCGGAGCGGTGGTGGCAGCAGGGTGAGCGCATCGAGATCGGGCTCCCACGCGACGAGGCCTGGGCCGACCTGGTCTCCCGTCTCGACGACGGCCTCGCCGTCGCGGTCGACTACGGCCACCAGCGGGAGGCGCGGCCGGAGACCGGTTCGCTCACCGCATACCGGCGCGGGGGGCTGGTCACTCCGGTGCCGGACGGCTCGTGCGATCTCACCGCCCATGTCGCCGTCGACTCCCTCGAGCACGACCGGCTGGTCCTCCAACGCGACCTGCTGCGAGAGCTGGGCCTGGTGCCGGCTCCTCCGGATCATGCTCTGGCGAGCACCGACCCGGGCGGCTACCTCCGGGCCCTGGCGCACCGGTCAGCGGTCGCGGCGATGACCGATCCCAGCGGGCTGGGCGGGTTCTGGTGGGTGCTCCGCAGGGTGGTCCGCTCGTCCGCCTGAGTCACCACACGCCCGACGCTGCATCCCCCTCGATCGTCGCGGTGATGCGGCAGACTGGCACCGTGACCCCGGACGCACCCGCCCCGACCTCGGAGCCACGCGTGCTCGACGTCGGCGTCGGAGCGGGCGGGCTGGCCACGGCCGACATGGTCCTCAACATCGGACCGCAGCACCCTGCCACCCATGGCGTGCTCCGGCTCCGCATCGTCCTCGACGGCGAGCGCATCATCAGCGCCGATCCCATCATCGGCTACATGCACCGCGGGGCGGAGAAGCTCTTCGAGGTCCGCGACTACCGGCAGATCATCGTCCTCGCCAACCGGCACGACTGGCTCTCGGCGTTCAGCAACGAGCTGGGGGTCGTCCTCGCGGTCGAGCACCTGCTCGGCATGGAGATCCCGGAGCGTGCCACCTGGCTGCGGACCCTGCTCGCCGAGCTCAACCGGGTGCTCAACCACCTCATGTTCCTCGGCTCCTACCCGCTCGAGCTGGGGGCCATCACCCCGATCTTCTACGCCTTCCGCGAGCGGGAGGACCTCCAGGCGGTGCTCGAGGAGGCCTCCGGCGGGCGGATGCACTACATGTTCAACCGGGTCGGCGGGCTGCAGCAGGACGTGCCGGCCGGGTGGCTCGGTCGCGTGAGCGAGGCGGTGTCCGCCGTCCGCACGAAGATGTCCGACATCGAGTCCCTCCTCGTCGGCAACCCGATCCTGCAGGGCCGCACGGCGGGGGTGGGGGTTCTCCCGCCCGAGCTGATCCACGCATACGGAGTGAGCGGGCCGATCGCCCGGGCGAGCGGTGTGGACGTCGATCTGCGGCGGGATGCGCCGTATCTCGCGTACGGCGAGCTGTTCGCTCCCGGCGGGCCCGGTCGGGTGGTCACCCGCACGGCCGGCGACGCGCTCGCCCGGCTCGAGGTGCTGCTGGAGCAGGTGCACGTCTCCCTCGACCTGGCCGACGCGTGCCTCGACCGACTGGGCTCGCTCCCGCAGGGCCCGGTCAACCAGCGGCTGCCGAAGGTGCTCAAGGTCCCCGAGGGCGAGCACTACGTCGCGACCGAGAACCCCCTCGGTTTCAACGGCTACTTCCTCGTCTCCCGTGGCGAGAAGACCCCGTGGCGGCTCAAGCTGCGCTCGGCCTCGTTCTCCAACGTCCAGGTGCTCCGGGAGATGCTTCCCGGATGCCTCGTCGCGGACATGGTCTCGGTGCTCGGCTCGATGTTCTTCGTCGTGGGCGACGTCGACAAGTAGCCCTCAGCGGCGGAGCACGCTCACCGCGAAGTCGGCGTCCTCGGTCCACGGCCGCAGGTCCCACGTGGCGAACCGGTGCTCCAGCCGCAACCCGGCGCCTGGAGCGGCCGCGTCGAGGTCCGCCGGCCGGAAGCCCCGGTCGATGCGACACCCGATGACGACGAAGCCGTCCGGGACGACATGGGCCGCGACCCTGCGCACCGCCTCGGCGCGGTGCTCGGGCGTGATGAAGTCCATGACATTGCCTGCGATGAGGGCTCCGTCGAAGGACTCCTCCTCTCCCTGTGCCGCCAGGTCGAGCGTGGCGAGATCGCCGACGAGCCACGTCGCGTCCGGGTGGTCCGTGCAGGCGGCGTCGATGAGGATCGGATCGATGTCGACGCCCACGACGCGGTGACCAAGGCGGGAGAGATACCCTCCGTGGCGGCCAGGCCCGCACCCGGCATCCAGCAGGCGCGCCCGGCGAGGGGCGAGGACGTCGACGAGCCGCGCCTCCCCGTACAGGTCGGCGCCCTCGGCGGCCATCCCCCGGAACCGCTCGATGTACCAGCGGGAGTGCTCGGGATCCTGCAGCCCCGGCCAGCTCGACGTCCCAGGACCAGTTGTCATGTCACCTCCACCACCCTTCCGTGCCACGCCTCTCTTCCACGCGGACTCGCTCGGCTCTCCGGTCAATCCTCCCCCGCCCGGTCGCGGTCCGCGTCATCCTCTCCGTTGCGCCCCTCTGGCGGCAGCCGGCACCAGTGCTGGGCGACCAGACCCGTCACAGCGAGCACGAGGCCCGACGCGATGAGAACGCTCAGGGGTAGCAGCTGGCGGGCGTAGGGAGTGAGGTCGCGGTCCGGGAGCAGGATCACGAGGTGACCGAGGAACCATCCTGCGACGGCGGCACCGGTGATGGACCCGGCCTGCGCCAGGCTGAGGATCCGCGCCGCGCGCAGTCCGGTGAGAGACCTCGACCCGCCGCGCTGGTAACTGCGCACCTGCCAGCCGCTCCACAGGACGAGCCCGGCGAGGAGGAGCACCACCGCGACCGTCAGCCATACGGGAGCCTGGAGGAGGCGGCCGGACCGCGTGTAGAGGCGCCACACGATCGCCGAGACAAGGGTGGTGCCGATGAGGACCGCGACGAGCTGCCGACCCCGCACCCCCTCCCTCAGCATCCGGCGCCCCCACCTGAACGCTCCGAGGACGGCCCGAGTGGCTCGGGCACCGGTCGGACCCCGCTGGTGTCCACCTGTGCCACGAGCTCGGCAACTCGCTGCGGTCTGTCGTCGATCCGTAGGACGGCATCCGGATCCGCCTGCAGCCACGGCACCAGGACGAAGCCGCGCTCGTGGGCTCGGGGGTGCGGCAGCGTGAGGCGCTCGGAGCTGCTGAGGACATCGGTCCCGGTGGCCGGATCGCCGTACTGAATCAGGTCGAGGTCGAGCGTCCTTGGCCCCCAACGGATCTCGCGCACCCGTCCTGACTCCGCCTCGATCTCGTGGAGGGTCCTCAGGAGGGCGGTGGGTGAGAGTCGGGTCAGTCCGACGGCTACGGCGTTGAGGAAGTCCGGCTGCTCGGGGCCGCCGACGGGATCGGTCTCGACGAGGTCGGAGACAGCGAGGCCGGCGGTGAGCACCCGCTCCGCAAGGGCCTGTCGAGCCCGCTCGAGAGTGGCGCGGCGATCGCCGAGGTTGGCACCCAGAGCGACGACAGCGGGCACGAGGGTTCGGTCCCGCCTGACCCGGACGAGGACGTCCCCGAAGGGCACGCCCACGGGCGCCGACGGCTTGTGCACGGTCACGGTGACGGTCTCCAGCCGCAGTCGCCCGGACTCCGTGGCGAGGACATCCTCGGCGATGACCGTCGCCAGCCGCTCGATGAGGTCGAAGGGCTCCCCCTCGATGCGGCGCACGACGAGCTGGCCGACCTCGCCGTAGTTCACGGTCTCGGCGAGGTCGTCGCTCTCCCCGGCAGGGCCGAGGTCGAGCTCGAGGGAGACGTCGACGACGAACTCCTGCCCGTCCCGCTTCTCGTGCTCGAAGACCCCGTGGAAGCCCGTGGCGCGGATCCCGAGGACCTCGATGACGTCACGCACCGGTGTCGCCTCCGGTATCCCGTCGGACCGGTCGCGTCCGTCCCCTCGCGGCGCGGCGCGCCAGCCAGAGAGCGTTGGCGACATCCATCGCGTCGATCGTGGACCGGACGTCGTGCACCCGCACGCCCCACACCCCCAGATCGCAGAGGTATGCGCTGGTCACCGCGGTCGCCACGTCCCGCTCGAGCGGGGGTCGGGACTGACCCTCGGGGCGCCCGACCGCCCCGAGGAAGCCCTTGCGGCTCGTGCCGACGATGACCCGGTGCCCCTGGGCCATGAGCTCAGGGAGGGTGGCGAGGAGCTGCCAGTTGTGCTCGAACGACTTCGCGAAGCCGAGACCGGGGTCGACGATGATGCGCTCCGGTGCGACACCGGCGGCGACGAACTCCCCCACCCGCTCACTGAGCTCGGAGATGACCTCGCCGGTGACGTCGCTGTAGGTCGCGCGCTGCTGCATGTCCCGGCTGTGTCCGCGCCAGTGCATGACGATGACGTCCACGCCGACCTCGGCGGCGGTCCTCGCCATCCGTGGGTCGGCGAGGCCCCCGCTCACGTCGTTGATGTAGGCCGCGCCGACCTCGACGGCCCGCCGGGCCACCTCGGAGCGCATCGTGTCGATGGAGACGGTGAGACCGGCCCGGGCAATGGCCTCGACCACCGGGATCGTGCGCTGCAGCTCCTGCTCGATCTCGACCCGGTCCGCACCGGGGCGCGTCGACTCGCCGCCGACGTCGATGATATCCGCCCCCTCGGCAGCGAGCTCCTGGGCATGCGCGACAGCCACGTCGGGGTCGATGAACAGGCCGCCGTCGCTGAAGGAGTCGGGGGTGACGTTGAGGACCCCCATGACGACGGGCCTGGTCCCTGCGCCTGCGTCTGCATCCATCGACGGGGACGACGACGTGCTCATCGAAGGGGTCGGCGGCGTGGTCATCGGCGGGTCGCCTCAGCCCCGGCGCCCGCCGAGCAGTAGCGCCATCGCCTCGGACCTCGTCGTGGGGTCGCGGAGCAGGCCGCGCACCGCCGAGGTGATCGTGCTCGCGCCCGGCTTGCGGACCCCCCGCATGGACATGCAGAGGTGCTCGGCCTCGATGACGACGATCGCGCCACGGGCGTCGAGGTGCGTCATCAGGGCGTCGGCGATCTGGGTGGTGATGCGCTCCTGGACCTGAGGCCGGCGGGCGAACACGTCGACGAGCCGGGCGAGCTTGGACAGTCCGGTGACCGTCCCGTTGGAGGCCGGGATGTAGCCGATGTGGGCCTGGCCGTGGAAGGGCAGCAGATGGTGCTCGCACACCGAGTACAAGGGGATCTCCCGCACGATGACCATCTCGTCGTGGTCGATCTCGAAGGTGCGCGCGAGCACGTCCTCGGGCCGCTGGTGCAACCCGGCGAAGAGCTCGATCGCTGCCCGGGCGACGCGCCCCGGGGTGTCCTGCAGACCATCGCGGTCAGGGTCCTCGCCGATGGCGGAGAGGAACTCGCGCACCGCAGCCTCGGCACGCGCCAGATCGACGCCTGGGCCCGCCGGAGCCTCGTCGCCCACCGGAGCCGCGTCGCCCACCGGCTCAGTGGTCACGGGTATCGACCTGACCCCCGTCCGGGACCTCGACCACCTGGGTCGGTGGCCGCTCGGGATCGGGACCTGCCCCGGCGCGCGCCGCCTGGTCGATCTTCTCCTCGACGACCGGGTCACCCTGGTTCACGGTGCTCCCGGCGGGAGCACCCGATCCGTCGATGGCCCGTCCGTTGAGCGCGGCCTCCTCGGCCGGGGTGAGCACCGGCGGCTTGTCGGAGTGCACGCGCAGTCCGCTGGACAGCCACGTGGGACGCAGTGGACGCTTGCGGACACTGGCGAAGATCTCGGCGAGCTCCGCGGCGTTGAGGGTCTCGTGCTCGAGGAGCTCCAGGACGAGCCGGTCGAGGATGTCCCGGTTGTCGTTGATGACGTGCCAGGCCTCGTCGTGCGCGGCGTCGATGAGTCGGCGGACCTCGTCGTCGACGATCGCCGCGATCTCCTCCGAGTAGTCGCGCTGGTGGCCCATGTCCCGGCCGAGGAAGACCTCACCCTGGCTCTGGCCGAGCTTGACCGCGCCGACCCGCTCGCTCATGCCGTACTCGGTGACCATCTTGCGGGCCATCGCTGTGGCCTTCTCGATGTCGTTCGCGGCGCCGGTGGTCGGGTCGTGGAAGACGATCTCCTCCGCCACGCGGCCCCCGAGGGCGTACGCGAGCTGGTCGAGGATCTCGTTGCGGGTCGTGGAGTACTTGTCGTCGAGCGGCATGACCATCGTGTAGCCGAGGGCCCGTCCGCGCGGCAGGATCGTCACCTTCGTCACCGGGTCGGTGTGGTTCATGGCCGCCGCGACGAGGGCATGCCCACCCTCGTGGTACGCCGTGATCTTGCGCTCCTTGGCGGACATGATCCGGGTCCGCTTCTGCGGGCCGGCGATGACCCGGTCGATGGCCTCGTCGAGGACCGTGTCGTCGATGAGGTGCTTGTCGGAGCGGGCCGTGAGCAGGGCGGCCTCGTTGAGCACGTTGGCCAGGTCGGCACCGGTGAACCCCGGCGTCCTGCGGGCGACCGCGAGGAGGTCGACGCCTGGTGCCATCGGCTTGCCCTGCGCGTGGACCTCGAGGATGCGGTGCCGCCCGATCATGTCGGGGTTCTCGACGGAGATCTGCCGGTCGAAGCGGCCGGGCCGCAGCAGCGCCGGGTCGAGGATGTCGGGACGGTTCGTCGCGGCGATGAGGATGACGTTGGTCTTGACGTCGAAGCCGTCCATCTCGACGAGCAGCTGGTTGAGGGTCTGCTCGCGCTCGTCGTGCCCGCCGCCCAGGCCGGCGCCGCGGTGGCGGCCGACGGCGTCGATCTCGTCGACGAAGACGATCGCGGGAGCGTTGGTCTTGGCCTGCTCGAAGAGGTCTCGGACACGGGAGGCGCCGACACCGACGAACATCTCGACGAAGTCGGAGCCGGAGATCGAGTAGAACGGCACCCCGGCCTCACCGGCGACGGCCCGGGCCAGGAGGGTCTTACCCGTTCCGGGCTGGCCGTAGAGGAGCACACCCTTGGGGATCTTCGCCCCGACGGCGAGGAACTTCGCCGGCTCGCGGAGGAACTCCACGATCTCGTGCAGCTCCTCGACCGCCTCGTCCGCTCCGGCGACGTCCGCGAAGGTGACCTTGGGGGTGTCCTTCGTCGCGAGCTTGGCGCGGGACTTGCCGAACTGCATGACCCGGCCGCCGCCGCCCTGGGACTGACTGATGAGGAACCAGAAGAGCAGGACGAGCAGCACGATCGGCGCGAACGTCATGAAGAACGTCCAGAACGCGGAGGAGCGCTCGATGGTGTCGTTGTAGCCGCCCTCGCCGACCTGCTCGTTGATGAGGGCGACGATCTGCTCGGCGCGGGCGTCGACGAACTCGGTGCGGACCGACGTGGCGTCCTTCACGGACTCGTCCGGGCTCGTGTAGGTCTGCCCCTCGACGAGGTCCAGGTCGAGAACGTTCTCGGAGGTCACCTTGGCGCGCTCGACATGCCCCTCCCGGAGGAGCTGCTCGGCCGCCATCGTGTCGATGCGGGGGTACCCGCCGTCCCCACCGGAGGAGAACAGGGCGAAGGCGATGGCGATCGCGATGAAGAGCCAGAAGATCGGCGTGCGGAAGATGCGCTTGGCGTTCATACGTATGTGGTTGCCGGGCTCACGCGAGCCCACCCTCTCTTGACGACAGTGAGCGACGGGTGGTCGATTGCTTAACGCTACCGGCAGGCAGGGTGTTCCATGGACTTGCCCAGCACTCCCGTGCAGGCTTCGTTACCTCACGGCTCACCCTGGCCCAGGGGTGCAGCCTCAGCTGTAGACGTGCGGGGCGAGCGTCCCGATGTCCCGCAGACCGCGGTACTGCTCGTCGTAGTCCAGCCCGTAGCCGACGACGAACTCGTTCGGGATGTCGAAGCCGACCCACCGGCAGTCGATCTCGACCTTGGCGGCGTCCGGCTTGCGCAGGAGGGTGCAGATCTCGACGGAGGCCGGGTTCCGGGAGTCGAGGTTGGACCGGATCCAGGACAGCGTGAGCCCCGAGTCGACGATGTCCTCGACGATGAGCACGTGCTTGTCGGTGATGTCGGTGTCGAGGTCCTTGAGGATCCGCACCACGCCCGAGCTCTTCGTGCCCGATCCGTACGAGGAGACGGCCATCCAGTCCACCGGCGCCGAGAACGGCAGGTGGCGCATGAGGTCCGCCATGACCATGATCGCGCCCTTGAGGACCCCGACGAGCAGCACGTCCTTGCCCTTGTAGGCCTCCGCGATCTCGGCGGCGAGCTCCCGTAGTCGCTCCTGGATCTGGTCGTCGGTGATCAGGACCTTCTCGAGGTCCCTCCCCATCGCAGCGCTCTCCACGTGGCCTATTCAACCCGACGGACAGGCCTGACGTGGATCCGACCCGTCTCCCGGCTCACCCGCAGGTCGCCCGGCAGGTGCAGCGGACCCTGCCCACGCCACCTCGTGAGGAGCAGGTCACAGGAGTCGGTATGCGTCGCGCCCAAGGATCCTGCCGGCGCACCGGCCTCGACGAGCAGCATCCGCCACACGCGGCCGCGCAGGGCGGTCGGGATGGCAGCGAGCGCCTCGACGGGGTAGGGCGGTGCGTCCGGCAGCCCCTCGCGGGCCTGCCCGGCGAGGACGTCGAGCAGGTCGGCGTCGGCCCGGAGCTGCTCCGCCGAGCGGGCCAGGGCAGCACCGATACCCGGACCGAGGTCGCGCTCGAGATCGGCGAGAGCACGCCGGGCGCGCACCCGCGTGAACCGCGGGTCGTCGTTCATCGGGTCGTCCCAGAAGGTGATCCCCTCGGCAGCGCATGCCTCACGCGTCTGCTCGCGGGTGACCCCGAGCAGGGGGCGGACGAATCGGCCCCGGCTCGCAGGCATTCCGGACAGGGACCGGGTGCCGGAGCCACGGGTCAGCCCGAGGAGGACCTGCTCGGCCTGGTCGTCCTGCGTGTGCCCGAGCAGCACCGCTGCGGCACCCAGCTCCTCCGCGCGCCTCTCCAGCGCGGCATACCGCACGTCGCGGGCGGCCGCCTCCAGACCACTGCCCGACCCGCTCACCTTCACCGTGAGCACCTCGACGGGGTCGAGGCCCAGCTCCCGACAGGTCAGGGCCGCCCGGTTCGCGACCTCTGCCGACCCGTCCTGCAACCCGTGGTCGACGACGAGAGCGCCGGCTGGGCGGCCGGTGCGCCTCGACTCGAACGCGAGCGACTCCGCGAGCGCGAGCGAGTCGGCGCCGCCGGAGACCGCGGCGAGGACGAGCGAGTCCTCGGTGAGTTCGTGCCCAGAGAGCTCGTCGAGGGCGGTGCGCACCGCATACCTGATGGCCGCGACTGACGGGTGGGGGCGCCCGTGCCGCGGGCGAGGTGCGTGCCTCTCCCGCTCAGGCGACTCAGGCGTGGAGTCGCGCGCATGGCCGGAGCCGGGCACCACCGAGGCCACCTCGATCTCAGCCGTGGACGCGGGCGACCCAGGACCTGGGGTCGGCGATCTCTCGTGGCTCGGGGAGCGTCTCCGGCCCGGTCCACACCGCGTTGAGACCGTCCCAGCCGACCTCGTCGACAACGGCGCGCACGAAGACCGCACCGTCCTTGTACTGACGCATCTTCGCCTCGAGGCCGAGCAGGCGGCGCAGGAGCCGGTCCACGGTGCCCGTGCCCTGGCGGCGACGGTTGAACTTGCGTCGGATCTCCTCGACCGTCGGGATGACCTCGGGCCCGACCTCGTCCATGATGACGTCGGCGTGGCCCTCGAGGAGTGACATCACCGCAGTGAGGCGCGCGACCTTCTCGCGGAGCTCCGGGGTGGCGAAGAGGTCCATCAGCCCGCCGCCCTCGCCGGAGAACGCGTCGGGCAGCCGGGTCACGAGCTGCTGGAGTCGCTCCTGGACGCTCTCCTGATCGGGCGCCATGTCACCGGCGAGCGCCCGTGCCTCGGCGATGAGGTGCTCGCGCAACCACGGGACGGCGGTGAACTGCACGCGGTGGGTCTCCTCGTGCATGCAGACCCAGCGCCGGAAGTCGGTCTCGTCGACGCGAAGGTCCTGGCCGACCTGGACCATGTTCGGCGCGATGAGGAGAAGACGAGGGGTGCCGCCGGGCGCGAGGTCGTACTGCCCGAGCACCTTGCCGGCGAGGAAGGCCAGGAGGACACCGGCCTCGCCACCGGTCACCTTGCCGCCGACGGCGGAGGCCAACGCGGAAGGGGCGCGGTCGCGCTTGCCCATGAGCGTGGCGAAGACGGGGTCCATCAGGGCCGACATCGAGTCGGCGTTCGCCGCGATCCAGGTCGGTCGGTCCACGACCATCGGCGCGGGAGCGGTGCCGGGGGCGTGCAGCCGCGACGTCTCCGCGACCGGGCCCTGGGCCTCGGCCGCGAGCCGGCGGATCTCCTCGACCGCCTCGCGGGCCTGCGCCACGCTCACGGTCGGGCCGGCCTGGACGAGGCGCGCGCCGGCCTGCTTGGCGAACTCCCAGTCGACGTAGGAGGGCACGTCGCCCCCGCTGTGGTGGGTGCTGTCGGTCATGGAGGTCCTTCGGTTGTCATGGCTCACGCGGGCGATCGCGCGACATCGGGCGGACGGCACCGCGCCGTCGGTCCGGTCACGCGCACCCGCACTCGGTGAGCACGGCGACCAGACGATCCAACGCTAGCCGCGCCTCCAACCTTCCCTCCCTGGGCACGGCATAGGCGATGGCCGCGAACGTGAGCAGGCGACCGTCCCGGTTCACCGTCGTGCCGGCCAGGGCGATGGACGCGTTGATCGTGCCGGTCTTGGCCCGCGGGATGCCCGCTGCCGAGCGGGTGGAGTCGGCGAGGAAGCGGTCGTTGAGGGTGCCGGTCAGTCCGGACACAGGGAGCTCTGCGACGAGCGGCGCGAGCCTCGGATCGGCGCCGCTGGTCGCCAGGGTGAGCACCTGCGAGATCACCCGCGCGGGAAGGAGCTGCTCGTACCCCATCCCCGAGGCATCGGTAAGGAGCGCCCCGCTGGTGTCGATGCCCAGCTCGGTGACGGCGTCGAGGATGAACTGCGCGACCCCCTCGAAGTCCGTGGGCCCGCCGGCCGAGGCGCTGGCCTGGCGGGCGAGGGCCTCGGTGAGGGCGTTGTCGCTGTCGTCCAGGGCGAGTGCCGTGAGCTCGGCCACGGTCGCACTCCGCACGGCCCCGAGGCGCCGTCCGCTCACCGCGCCGGTGAGAACGGGCTCGTCCGCCACGGTCGCCGGCAGCCCGGCCTCGGTGAGTGCAGCAGCGAACGCGGCGACGACCTCCTTCTCCGGCTCGGGCGGCGATGGGAAGAACGGCCGGGGACGCTGGCTGGCGAGTCCGACCATCGTCACGCCCTGGGTGTACCCCATCGCGACGTCCTCCATGTTCCAGTGCGGGGAGTAGCGCGGCCCGGCGGCGTAGGACATGTCGATGCTCACCGTGACGGCGGCAGGTCGGTCGGGATCCTCCGCCAGCCGGGCGACGACCTGAGCGGCCAGGTCGGCGAGTCCCGCATATCCCTCCACCGAGGTGGGGTCGCCCGCATCCGGGTTGAGCATAGTGTCCCCACCGGCGACCAGGGCGATGGAGTCCGGACCCGTGCGCACGGCAGACGTCGTGAGCCGGCTGTGGGGGTCGAGCGTCGTGAGGACCGCCACGCCGGAGAGGAGCTTCTGGGTCGAGGCCGGCGTGACCGGCCGGTCCGGCTCCCGCTCGTAGAGAACCTGACCGGTCAGTCCGTCGGCGACGACAACGGCCCCGGCCCCGTACCAGCCGGGGCGCGCGAGCTCGGCATCGATGGCTGCCGCCAGGGCGGCCTGGTCCGGCAGCGGCGCCTCCGCGTCGACGGCCTCCAGCGGCACCGCACGCACGGCGGTGGGCAGCTCCACCAGACCGGTCACTTCAGGCTCGGGCTCGACCTCCGGCAGGGTGTCCGGGTCGATGTCCCGGTCGAGCGTGAGCACGCCCGGCACCAGGTCATAGACATCGGCGGTCGCGTATGCGCCGGCGCCCCCGAGCAGGACGACACCCGCCGTCAGCGCGGCAAGAGTTCGGCGGCCGGGCATGTGCTGTCTCTCGGGCTCTGGGTCGTGGCGATCGCGTGGGTGGCGGTGTGTGAGAGTGCGGGTTGGGGTGTGGGCGGGTGTGAGCGGTCGATCACCCCGCAGATCTGACAACGCCTCGCCGGGGGTGCAAGACTGTGCACACACGGCTGCGTCCCTCGCGGGCGGAAGATCGAGTGGCTCAGTCACCTAGCAGAGTAGGTCACGTGGCTGCTCGGTCACTATTTCGGTTTTCACGACTCGGCTATTCACGACTCGGCCTTTCACGACTCGGCCTTTCACGACAAGGAGCACTGGCAGTGGAGTTCGACGTCACCATCGAGATCCCCAAGGGTGCGCGCAACAAGTACGAGGTCGACCACGCGACCGGGCGCATCCGCCTTGACCGTCTCCTCTTCACGTCGATGGCCTACCCCTCGGACTACGGCTATGTCGAGGACACCCTCGGCGAGGACGGTGACCCCCTCGACGCCCTCGTCCTCCTCGACGAGCCGACGTGGCCCGGCTGCCTGGTCCGCGCCCGCCCGATCGGCATGTTCCACATGCGCGACGAGGCAGGGGGTGACGACAAGATCCTCTGCATCCCGGCCGGTGACCCGCGCAAGACGCACATCACCGAGCTGGAGCACATCAGCGAGTTCGACCGCCTCGAGATCCAGCACTTCTTCGAGACCTACAAGGACCTCGAGCCCGGCAAGTCCGTCGAGGGCGCCCACTGGGCCGGTCGCGAGGAGGCCGAGGAGGTCGTCCTCGAGGCCATCGAGCGGGCCAAGCAGGCCGGGGTGTCGACGGCCCGCTGGGGCATGCCAGGTCATGCGGAGAGCCAGGCCGAAGAGGTGAAGGACCGCTCGGAGGCCTACTCCGCCTCCGCCGAGCGGGCTCGCGGCGAGCTTGCGACGAAGGAGCGCCCGCTCAGCGACTGATGGGTACGCCGGTCCTCGCGGGCGGCGCCGCCTCCTTCGGCGACTGAGGTTGCCGAGCGCCGTGCGAGCACCGGTCGCCCGATCCGTGCAAGAGTGACGCGGTGAGCACCACCCAGCCCTTCGACATCTCCACCCCGGGCGTCGGTGTCTACTCGGAGGTGGGCCGACTGCGCAGTGTGCTGGTCGCCGCCCCCGGCCTGGCGCATACCCGGCTCACACCCGACACCTCCAAGGACCTCCTCTTCGACGAGGTGCTCTGGGTCGAGCGCGCCCGCAGCGACCACGCGGACTTCCGTAGGCTCATGCAGGACCGCGGCATCGAGGTCCTCGAGCTGCACGAGATGCTCACCGAGGTCGTCGCCGACGACGTGGCCCGCGACTGGATCCTCGACCGCCGGATCACCGCCGAGGAGGTCGGGCTCGGGCTGATGGACCCGACCCGGGAGTGGTTGACCTCACTCCCCGCCGCGCGGCTGGCCGACCACCTGATCGGCGGGGTCTCCTATGTCGAGCTCCCCGACGAGTTCGGCGGCGAGTTCCTCCGGGTGCTGCGTGACGGGCTGCGTGACCAGCACGAGTGGATCCTGCCGCCGCTGCCGAACACGCTCTTCATGCGCGACAACACGTCCTGGATCTACGGCGGCGTGACCCTGAACCCGATGTACTGGCCGGCCCGCCGCCCCGAGACCCTCCTCACCGCGGCGATCTACCGGTTCCACCCGCGGTTCGTCGGTGAGCGCTTCTCCGTCTGGCTCGGCGACCTCGACGAGCCCGGCGGGACCGGCTCGCGCTCCTCCTCCGGAGCGACCCTCGAGGGTGGGGACGTCATGCCCATCGGCAACGGCACCGTCCTCGTCGGCATGGGCGAGCGGACCTCGCACCAGGCCATCACCCTGCTCGCGAGCAACCTCTTCGCCCACGGCGCAGCCGAGCAGGTCATCATCGCCGGTCTGCCCAGTCTGCGCTCGGCCATGCACCTCGACACGGTCTTCACCTTCTGCGACGCCGAGACGGCGACCGCCTTCGGTCCGATCGTCGACAACATCGTCCCCCTCATCCTGCGACCGTCGACGAGCCCCTCCGGCCTGGCCATCTCGCGCCCGGACGGCACCTTCGTCGAGGTCGTCGGCCGCGCACTCGGCGTCGACCTGCGGGTGGTCAACACCGGCGGCGACATCTACGGCATGCACCGCGAGCAGTGGGACGACGGCAACAACGTCGTGGCCCTCGAGCCCGGAGTCGTCATCGGCTACGACCGAAATGTCGGCACCAACGAGATGCTGCGCCAGGCCGGCATCGAGGTCCTCGAGATCTCCGCCTCCGAGCTCGGGCGGGGCCGCGGAGGCGGCCGGTGCATGACCTGCCCGATCGCCCGCGACGCGCTCTAGGACCTCAGCTGGTCGCCTTCAGGCCGATGATCCCGGCGATGATGAGCGCGAGGAAGATCGAGCGCCAGAGGGTGATCGGCTCGGTGCCGGTGACCATCGCGTACACGACCGTGAGTGAGGCGCCGATGCCCACCCAGACCGCATACGCGGTGCCGGTCGGGATGGTGCGCATCGCCTGGGCCAGCCCGGCCATGCTGAGCAGGAGCGCGACGACGAACACCGCCGTCGGCCCGCGCTGCGAGAGTCCGTCGGACCGGCCGAGCGCGGTCGCCCAGACCGCCTCGAGGATGCCGGAGACGACGAGAATGATCCATGCCATGACAGTGCTCCTGGGCCGTCTTGTCGCAGTCCGGGTACGGCACCCCTCGTCCGGGGATCACTGTCGGATCCTGGCCGCAAGGCTAGCAAGCGGTGGATCAGAGCAAGCGCTGGATCAGGCGAGGGTGAGGAAGAGCTTCTCCATCGTGGCCTGGTCCTCCTCGCTCATCCCGTCGCCCGAGGCGAGGCACTCGCGCATACCGGAGGAGACGATGGCGAAGCCGGCACGGTCGAGCGCGCGGTTGACCGCGGCGAGCTGGTTGACCACCTCGCGGCAGTCGCGACCCTCCTCGATGAGCCGGATGACGCCGCCGAGCTGTCCTTGCGCCCGGCGCAGCCGGTTGATGACGGGCGCCATGTCATCGGTGTTGAGTGTGACCATGGGCTCTCCTGTGTGTCAGTGGTGGCGGCTTCGGCTCCTGGCCCCTCGGGACCAGGGGATCCACCGAGCACGCCGGTTTGACGAATATACCCCCTCCAGTATGATCACTGCAGTTGAATACCCCCTGGGGCATCTCTCCGAGAGGACACCATGACCGACCCGCGTCCGACGATCACCACTCCCACGATCATCACCATCGAGACCCCGACCCTGGGCAACCGCTCCTACCTCGCTCACGACGGGACGGTCGCTCTCGTCGTCGACCCCCAGCGCGACATCGACCGCGTCCTCGCTGCCGCCGAGGACGCCGGCGTGCGGATCACCCACGTCTTCGAGACCCACATCCACAACGACTACCTCACCGGTGGGCTCAGCCTGGCCCAGGCCACCGGCGCCTCCTACTACGTCAACGCCGAGGACCCGGTCTCCTTCGAGCGCACGCCCATCCGGGACGGCGAGGTCGTCGAGGTGTCGCCGACGATGCACGTGCAGGCCATCGCCACACCTGGGCACACCTACACCCACCTCTCCTACGCGCTGAGCACGCCCGGCACAGACCCCTCGGGCAGCGCCGATCCGGAGGCGGTCGCCGTCTTCACCGGCGGATCACTCCTCTTCGGCACGACCGGCCGGCCCGACCTGCTCGGCCCCGACCACACCGACGCTCTCGTGCACCACCAGCACGCCTCCGCCCACCGCCTCGCAGAGCTCCTGCCGGACGCCACGGCCGTCATGCCCACGCACGGCTTCGGATCCTTCTGCTCACCGGGCTCCGTCACTGAGGTGAGCTCCTCGACGATCGGCGCGGAGAAGCGGACCAACCCGGCGCTCACGACCGAGGCCGAGGAGTGGGTCGCGCAGACCCTCGCGAGCCTCGACGCCTTCCCCGCGTACTACGCCCACATGGGGCCGGGGAACAGCCGGGGTCCGCAGGCCCCCGACCTCAGCTTTCCGGAGCCGGCCGACAAGGACACGATCGCCCGACACATCCGCGACGGCGAGTGGGTCGTCGATCTGCGCACCCGCACGGCGTATGCGTCGGGTCACGTCATCGGCACGCTCAACATCGGCCTCGACGGCCAGTTCGCCACCTACCTGGGCTGGCTCATCCCCTGGGGAACCCCGGTGACCCTCCTCGGCGAGACCGCGGATGACGTCGCAGAGGCCCAGCGGGAGCTCGTCCGCATCGGTGTGGACCAGCTCGTGGGCGCGGCCACCGGCTCCCCTGAGGACTGGACCACCGGTCCGCTCGGCACCTTCCCGCGGGCCACCTTCGGGGAGCTTGCCGAGGTACGCCACCACCGGCCCGTCACGGTCCTCGACGTCAGGCGGGAGCAGGAGTTCGCCGAGCAGCACATCGAGGGCTCGGTCGGCATCCCGCTGCACTCCCTGCTAGGGCGCCTCGACGAGGTCCCTGAGGGCGAGGTCTGGGTGCACTGTGCGTCCGGCTACCGCGCCTCCATCGCGGCCTCTGTGCTGGCGGGTCGCGGGGTTCCCGTCGTCCTCGTCGATGACGACTTCGGCGCCAAGGCGGAGGGCGCCGGGCTGCCGCTGGTCAGCGCCGCCTGAGTCCGCACTACCTGAGCTCACGCTGCTTGAGTCCACGCCGCCGGAGTCCACATTCCGCTGGGCCCGCGCCTCATCGACCTACCAGCACCCCTCCCCACTCACTCCCATCCCACCCCAATCCGTCCCCAAGACCACCTACCCAAGGAGATCAACCATGTGCCGTGCCATCAGCTGTCGTGTCTGCGGCAAGACCACCTGGGCCGGCTGCGGCC
>Ga0209613_1000124_pt1 | contig 102921 bp, 96 predicted proteins | sample BioC13SIPDNA_2_FD_185747 | JGI IMG/M metagenome (GOLD analysis project Ga0209613, IMG submission 185747) | Anaerobic biogas reactor microbial communites from Washington, USA - Biogas_R2_A C13 SIP DNA (SPAdes) (version 2) | ecosystem: Engineered > Bioreactor > Anaerobic > Unclassified | place...
CAAGTTCGTTATCTGTGAAAGCCTATCGCCCAGCTTCTCTACGTTCTTGTAAGCTTCTCGAAGGCCCCAGGCAGTAAAAGAACTCATACACTATTCATGTATCTATTAGTATATAATATTTTCCATAGACATGCTGGGTTTTTAGGAATCCTCTGTTTTCCCACCTGATCCTGCCGATTCTTCATGGACCCTTTCGCGCCTCCGGCTCGAGATCGATCATATCCCAGATCTTCTTCATATCCAGGAACGTCTCCGCGGCCGAGGCAAGCTCGTCGTAGCCGTCGCCCGCCATCGCCGATCCCCGGACCATGTTCTTCCTCGAATAGAGGTAATCCAGGAAGGCGTCTCTAAAGTTCTGGTTGTTGAAGATCCCGTGGAGGTAGGTCCCAATGACGAGGCCGTCGCCGCCGACGGCACCGTCATCCCCGAAGGCCGGCGGATCCCGGGAGGCTGTCACCCCCATGTGGATCTCGTAGCCCCGAACGGGCTCCCCCTTTATCGGCCCCAGGATCGGACCGGAGCCCGTCACCGTCTTCTCCACCTGGACCGTCCTCTTCTCGTACCGGTCGAACCGGGTCTCCAGATCCAGGAGGCCGAGGCCGGGGAGGACGGCGGTGGCGTTCTCGATCCCGAGGTCGACGATCCTCCTCCCCAGGATCTGGTAGCCTCCGCAGATCCCCAGGACCGGGACGCCCGCATCCCGGCTGGCCAGGATCTCCCGGTCGGTCCCTCTCGCCCTCATCTCCTCCAGGTCCGCGACGGTGTTCTTCGTCCCGGGGATGATGATGGCGTCGGGGCTTCCCAGAGGCTCGCCGGGGGTGACGTAACGGACCCTCGCCTCCCGCTCCAAGGGCTCAAAGTCGGTGAAGTTTGAGATCCTGGGAAGCCGGATGACGGCGATCTCTACTCTATCTACCCCCCCAGCGCCTTCGCCAACCGAACCGCCATCGACACTCCTGTTGAGATCTGCCCCTGCGCCCCCGGGGTATACCCCCTTGTCTCCCAGGGAGACGGAGTCCTCGGAAGGAAGGTTCAGGTCGAGGTAGGGCATAACCCCCAGGACGGGGACGCCCGTCAAATCCTCGAGCATCGCTAGCCCAGGCTCCAAAATCCCCGGGTCGCCCCGAAACTTGTTGATGACGAGGCCCCGAACCAGCGGCCTGATCTCAGGCGGGAGGAGGGCCACCGTACCGTAGAGGCTCGCGAAGACTCCGCCCCTCTCGATGTCCCCCACCAGGATCACGGGGGCGCCGAGCTTTTTTGCGACGTAGATGTTGGCGATGTCCCGGTCGAAGAGGTTGATCTCCGCCGCCCCGCCCGCCCCCTCGACGACTATGTAGTCGTAGTCGCGGGAGAGCTCCTCGAGGGCCCGGTCTACGACCTCCTTCAATCCATCGATGCCGCGGTAGTACTCCTCCGCCGACCTGTCGGCGACGGGCACCCCCAAGACGATCACCTGGCTCGTCCTGTCCCCCTTCGGCTTGAGGAGGATCGGGTTCATCAATTCCCTCGGCTCGATCCCCGCCGCCCAGGCCTGGACCGCCTGAGCGATCCCCATCTCTTTCCCCTCTGAGGTGACCCAGGAGTTGAGGGACATGTTCTGGGACTTGAAGGGGGCTACTTTTAGGCCCCGATTTCTAAGGATCCTGCAGAGAGCAGCGACAATGGTGCTCTTTCCGGAGTGAGATGTGGTCCCCAGGACCACGATGAATCGAGTCATGTCCCTTGCGGCAGGGATGGGAAAGCTTATTTGTCTTTTGGAAGGAGGGGTTTTGGTGACAAAAAAGAGTTTTTTATAATTAAATCAAACTGCGTCCGGCCACCTGGCCCTAAAGGGCGAGACATGTTCCGGGCCCCTCGCTCCAGCTTTCTGGATTTCAAAAATCTTTGAGCATTAGTTGCTCAGATTCCCTGATTTACATGAGATAAATCGTGCATCTCCATATGCAGAAAATATTAAAAAAACGTCGGATCCAAAACCACGCAGCTCTGCGGCGGGTTGCATCGGTGCAACTTTACTTCAGCTTTATAATAAATTTCCCCCCGCTCCTCTCGGGAAATTAAAATGAAATATAAAAATGCCTGGGATCAATGAAAATAGGTAGTCTAAAACAAACACCACCCTCACACCTCCCCCGCCGCCTCCACGAGCTTCGCGGTGCACGCGTCCATCAGCTCCGCCGCCTCCCGAACCCTCGCCGCCGCCTTTGGGTTCACAAGCTCGATCTCCTTCGCCCTCGCCCGGAAGCTCTCGCTATGGCTCTTGTTGTGCTCGATCCAATGCTCCAAAAGGTGCTCGATCTCGTGCGCATTTAGCTCGTGCTTGTGCAAATCGTGCGTCTGCAGTTCATGGGTGTGAGACTCGTGCTCGTGCAATTTTAACTCCTCCCGATGATGCCGCGACCGCGACCCGGGCCGCTGGCCTGACCTCTACTTTGACCGCTCCCAGCTACGAATTTCGTTGGTCGTTATATGGATTAATAACTTCTGCTTATCATGTAGTCGGCGAGGGCGAGGAGGAGCGTCTTCGCCTCCGACTCCTGGAGGACCGAGAGGGCCCTCTTCCCCTCCTCTACGAGGCTTACCGCCTTGTTCCTGGCGTAATCTATCGAGCCGCTCGCCCGTAAAGCGGCCAGGGCCGCCTCGACCTCCTCGGACGAGGCGTTCTTCTTTCCGAAGATCTCGATTCTGGCGCCTACGGCCAGTGCGTGGATCATGATCAGGGTCTTCTTCCCCTCAGCGAGGTCCCCGCCCCGGGGCTTCCCCAGGACCTTCGCCGGAGCCGTCAGGTCCAGGACGTCGTCCTGGATCTGGAAGGCCATCCCCACCAGGCGGCCGAACCTCTCCAGCCCTTCGGCCTGCTCCAGAGGCGCGGCGGCAAGGCGAGCACCCATCCAGGCGGCAGCGCCGTAGAGGACGCCGGTCTTCTTCTCGATCATCTCCAGGTACTCGGCCTCGGTCACTTCGTCTCGCCTCTCAAACTCCATGTCCAGCCACTGCCCCTCGCAGATGGCGGCGCAGGTCTTGGCGAGCATCTTCACCGAAGCGACCATCTCCTCGGGCTGTGCCGCCGAGGCGGTCAGGATCTCGAAGGCCTTGGAGTAGAGGGTATCGCCAGCCAGGATCGCCCCCGCCTCATCCCACTTGACGTGGACCGCGGGCCTCCCGCGGCGGGTCTCGGCGTTGTCCATGATGTCGTCGTGGATCAGGGTGAAGTTGTGGACGAGCTCGATCGAGACGGCGGCGGGGACGACGGCCGCGGGGTCGCCTCCGACCGCCTCGGCGGCCAATAGAAGCATGCTCGGCCGGAGCCTCTTTCCTCCGGCATCGACCAAATGCCTTCCGGCGGCGTAGAGCCCCCTGGGATGGACGACCGGAAGAAGCTCCTCGATCGCCCCGGATATCATCCCGGACCGCCTCAAAAGCTCCTCATCAAGGATCAGCATATCTTCGGCCCCTCCTCTCTCCTCCTATTACAGCTTCTACGAACCCACATCTTCCGTCCTCGTTTCAGCTTTTCCCTTCCGCCGTCCACGTCTCTTTCCCCCCTCTCACCCAGTCAGGGGAGGACCAGCTCCTGGCCGTTCCTCATAATGTGGAAGGTGTATCCCAGCTCGTAGCCGGTGTCCTCGGCCATGGAGAGGTACTTGCCGTGGCTCTCAAAGGTGCCGTGGCTGGGGATGACGTGCTCGGGATTTATCATCCTCAAGAGCTCCCAATGGTCCTCGACGCAGGCGTGGCCCGATACGTGGACGTTGTCGTAGACCCTCGCCCCTCTCATCTTCAGCTTCGTCTCCACTATGTGACGGTTGGACTTGTTAAGGGGCTGGGGTATGATCCCAGCGCTGAATATCACCTTGTCCCCAGACTCGAGCTGGTAATCGGTCTCGCCGCTGGCAACCCTGCTGAGGACCGCCCCCGGCTCCCCCTGATGGCCAGTCATGATCGGGAGGTACTTCTCCTTCCCCTCCTGCATCATCCTCTTGAAGAACTTGTCTACGCTCTTTCGCCTTCCGTAGACGGGGAGATCGTCGGACTTGGGGGCGTACCCCACCCTCTTAGCCGTCCCCCAGTACTTCTCCATCGATCTGCCCAACAAGACCGGCTTTCGCCCCATCTCGTGGGCCGCCTCGATGATCGCTCTGATCCGGGCTATGTGGGAGGAGAAGGTGGTCAACAAGACCCCCGACTTCGTCTCCTCCGTCCCCATCAGGACATCCCAGACCAGATCCTTTGCGATCTGCTCCGAAGGGGTCTTCCCCGATACCCCGGCGTTCGTCGTCTCGGTGATCAGGGCTAAGACCCCCTCGCTCTCCAACTTCTTCAGCCGTGCAAAGTCCGGAGGCTGCCCCAGGGTGGGGCTCCTGTCCATCTTGAAGTCGTTGGCGTAGAGGATCACTCCCCGGGGCGTGTGAATGGCGGCGAAGACGCAGTCCACTATGCTGTGCTGAACCCTGATGAACTCCAGCTCGACGTCAGCGGAGACCTGCATCTTTTTTCCGGCATTCATCGTCACCACCTCGTTCTTCGTCGCCTGGAGCTTCTCCGCCTCGATCTCTTGCTTTATCAGATCCGTGGTGAAAGGGGTTCCTATGATGGGAGCCTTGTACTTGTACGCGAGCTTCGATATCGCCCCGATGTGGTCTAGGTGGCCGTGGGTGCAGGCTATCGACCTCACCCTGCCGTCCACGTCCTTCATGACGCTGTCGTTGGGGATCGCCCCCATGGATATGAGCTCGGAGGGCCGGAGCCTCTCCAGGTCCGTATCCTCGTGGATCTGGACCCTGTCCAGCCGGATCCCCATGTCCATGATCATTATGTCATGACCGACTCTGATGGCGGTCATGTTCCTTCCGATCTCCTCGTAGCCTCCGATGGCTACAATTCCAATCTCCTTCATCTCGACATCTCTCTATAAATGGAAAACTTCTTTGAATCAAACCCTCTCTCTTCCAGGATCTCCCTAGTCCTTCCGACGACGATGACCGGCGCCGATTCCAGGGCCGCGAGATCTCGGGAGGCGGTGAGGAACATGGCGGTCCTGAAGGCCCTCTCGTAGGCCCGGAGGGCCCCGACGACCTGTGACGAACCCGCCGTAGCCGGGGAGAGGAAGGGAAGGGCCGCCCCGGCGAGCCTCGCTCCTAGGGCGATGCTCTTGGCGACGTCGATCCCGCTCCGAACCCCTCCGGAGGAGATCACCTCCGCCCCGGCCGAGGCGCACTCGACGACGCTGACCGGCGTCGGGACCCCCCAGCACCAGAAGAGCCGTCCCATCATCGCGGACTCGCCATCCGCCCGCTCCTCCGCCCGATAGGCCTCCACCCCCGACCAGCTGGTGCCGCCGAGGCCGGCCACGTCAATGATCCTGACTCCAGCATCCAGGAGGGCGAGGGCGTCCTCCCTGGAGATCCCCGCCCCCGTCTCCTTGGCGATGATGGGGACCCTGCCGTCGGAGGCGGCCCGGATCGCCGCCACCGCCCCGCTGGCCTCGGTCTCTCCCTCCGGCTGGACGCTCTCCTGGAGGAAGTTGAGGTGGACGGCCACGGCGTCGGCCCCGATCATCTCCGCCAGCCTGTCGATCACCTCCGGACCCTCCCTTACCAGCTGGACCGCCCCGATGTTGCCGACTATGGGGATATCCGGCGCCGCCTCCCTCACCGCCGAGAACGTCTCCTCCACCTCGGGAATCTCAAGGGCAGCCCTCTGGGACCCGACGCCCATCGCCACCCCCACCTCCTGGGCCGCCAGGGCCAGGTTTACGTTGATATCCTTGGTCTCGGGATGGCCTCCCGTCATTCCCGTGATCATGAAGGGAAAGGCGAGCTCCTTTCCGAAAAATCGGCACCTGGTATCGATCTCCCCGGCGTTGATCTCCGGGAGGGCCCTGTGGACTAGGCTAACGTCCTCGAAGGGCCGCCATCCAACCTCCACCTCCTTCTCGATGCAGATCCTGATGTGGTCCAGCTTCCTCTTGGCTGTGGTCACCTTCTCCCCTCCACCAGAGTGCCTACCCTCTCGCCCCGGAGGGCCCTCTCGATCAGCCCCGGCCTCGAAGCGTTGAATATCACCGAAGAGACGCCCCCTTCGGCCAGATCGAGGAGCTCTCTCATCTTCCCACCCATCCCGCCGGTGACGTCCACCCCCGCTGAGGGGCCCAGCTCCGAGGCGATCCGGGAGATATCAGCCCTCCTGACCATCGGGAGGACCTTGCCGTCGGAGATCACCCCGTCGACAGCCGTTCCCAGAGCGACGATCCCCGGCTTCACCGCCCTCGCCAGATGGGAGACGAGCTGATCGCCGGAGACGATCGCTGCTCCGCGGATCAGGTCCATGGAGACGTCGCCGTGGAGGACGGGGATGAGCCCCCTCTTCACCATCTCGAGGATGGGCCCGACCTCCATCGCCTCGATCCTCCCATCTTTGAGGAGGACGGAGCTGAGGGGGTGTACCGGGACGGGGGACGAGCCCGCCCTCCTCAGCCCCTCGACGACGAGGTCGTTCAGCCTCACCACGGACCTGTGGGTCTCCAGGACACCCTCGGGGTCGAACCTCTCGGCGAGGCGATACCGTTCGGCGTGGAAGTGGCCGAAAGAGCCGGCCCCGTGGACGAGGATGAGGCCGGGTCCACATCCCGCGATCTCGGCGGCGATCCGGCCTATCTCCTCGATCCTGGCAGATTCGAGGCGGGTCTTATCGGTCAGGACGCTTCCGCCGACCTTAAGAACTCTGATCTCGGTCATCTCCGGTCTCCGGGATCTTCGACCCACAGCCCCCGGCAGCCGGTCATCACCGAGAAGGGCTCCCCCCTCGCCTGGGCGATAGCGGTCATCGCCCTGAGAACCCCCTCAGAGCCGGGCCGGGGCAGGGCTATCATGCATCCTCCGCCGCCAGCCCCCGTCAGCTTTGCTCCGAAGGCCTGGCCAGCCCCTCGGGAGGCGTAGACGAGCTCGGAGAGCTCTCGGGTCCCGACACCCATCGCCTCCAAGAGGCCGTGGTTTGTGTTCATCAGCTCCCCCAGCTCCTCGAGCCGGCCTTCCCTGATGAGCTCCGGCGCCAGCCTTGAGATCTCGCCGATGGCCCGGAATATGGGGTCGACGATCTCCGGATGCCTCGCCCTGAAGCTCTGGACCTTCGCGACCTCTGCCCGGGTGTCGTGGGGCGCCCCCGTGAACCCCACCACCAGCTTCATATCCGGAAGGTCGACGGCCCTCGCCGATCCCTCAACGAGCTGATACCCTCCGAAGGCTGCGAGGGCGGTGTCCGTTGGCGAGCCTAGCCCCTCCTGGACGGACCTCTCTATCCGGAAGGCCTCCCTCGCCACCTCCTCGACGGAGAGGTCCAGGGCGAGGTGGCGGCTGAGGGCACCCAGGGTGGCTACGACGACGGAAGCCGACGACCCGAGCCCCGAGGCGGGGGGGATCTCCGACTCGACGGTCACCCTGAGGTCTCGTGCCTCAAACTCCTTCAAAACGGCGGTGATGTACCTCGCAGCGTGGACCGCCTCCTCACCCGCCTTCGTCAGAACCTCTCCGGTCCGAGGGTCGAGGGATATCCCCTTCAGGGCCATCCGGAGGTCGGGAGCGGATATCTCAAGCCTCCCCGGCAGATCCTCTACCCTGGCCCCGACCCTCAGGTCCACCGCCGCCCCCAAGGCGGGGGATCCGGAGACGACGGCGTGCTCCCCGAAGAGGATCACCTTGCCGGGAGCGGAGGCAAAGGTCAGTTCATCGCCTCCTAAACGAAGGCTATCGCCCCGTAGCCCACCACCTGGCTGTAATCTCCGATAACGTCGCCGCTGGTGGAGTAGCGGAGAAGCTTGCCGGTCTCGGCGCCCAGGACCCTCGCGGCGATGATGGTAGCCGATATCGGGCCGTAGCCGCAGGCGGTGAGGTTTTCGCGATAGACTGCCCTGTAGAGGGAGGGAACGTCCATCCTCAGGATCGCCTCTATCGCCTGAGCGTCCTTCCTCCTCGCCTCCTCCTGGGGCTCGTAGTGGCTGAAGTCGCTGCTGGCGATGACGGTGCAGTCCCGACCGAGGCTCTTCGCCGCCTCGCCGACCGCCTCGCCGACCTCGACCGCCGTCTCCTCGTCCTGGAGCCCCATAGCTATGGGGAGGACCTTGAACCCCGAGAACCTGGCCTGGAGAAAGGGCAACTGGACCTCGATGGAGTGCTCATAGAGGTGGGCGGACTCGTCCACCTCGAGGATGCTCCCCACCAGGGCGTCCGCCAGCTCGACGTCGGATTCAACGATCCCGAGGGGGGTCATCCACGAATCCCGAGAGAGGGCCACGGGTAGGCCGAGGCCGTGGTGGTTGGGCCCTATGAGGACGTAGGTCTCCCTTTCGGGGAGCCTGGAATAGACCTCGGCGGCCACTGCCCCGGAGTAGATGTATCCGGCGTGGGGTACGACCGCCCCCCGGATTGCAAGGGGCTCGCCGCGCGTGGCGGCGCCGAAGGCGGCCTTCAGCTCCTGAAGCAGCTCCTCGGGGTGACGAGGGTAGAACTGGCCAGCCACTGCTGGGCTTCTCATCGATCAAAACTCCATCTCGAAGTCTGAGACTGAGTACCTGAACCTATCTTCCTCGCCCCTCTCCTTGAGGACCTCTTTGGCCAAGAGCCAGTAGATGAGGGTCAGGGCCTTCCGGCCTTTGTTGTTGGTGGGGATCACCAGATCGACATTGGAGGTGAGGTTGTTGGTGTCGCACAATGCCACTACAGGAATCCCGACATCGATCGCCTCATTGATCGCCTGGCTGTCGCCGGAGGGGTCGGTGACCACCACCACGTCCGGCTCGACGTAGTCGTAGAAGGTGGGGTTGGTCATGGTGTTGGGTATGAACCTTCCGACGACAGCCTTGGCGCCGACGGCCTTGGAGAACATGGTAGCAGGACGCTGACCGTACTGCCTTGCCGAGACGACCAGGATCTTGCTCGGGTCGTACTTGGCCAGGAACTTGGCCGCGAGCCTGATCCTCTTGTCCGTCGCCTGGACGTCGAGGACGTAGAGGCCGTCGGTCCTGACCCTGTATATGTAATCCATCATGCTCTTGGTCTTCTGCTGAGTCCCTATGTGGATCCCCGCCGCTAGATATTCGTCTATGGGGATGAGGGTCTCATAATCTTCAGCTGGGGTTATAACTTCATCTTCCAAAAATGTCACCTACCTAGAGGTTCTACGGTCCCGTTTAACGGTGATGGGAACAACTCCCAATCTCATCTCTTCCAGGGCAATTTCGAGGGGGTCTATGGACTCGGTCTTGATCAATACCGGAGCGCCCATCAGGATCTGTAAAGCTCGAGCCCCCACTATTCTGGCGCGCTCATATCGCGTATATTCTTCATCCATCGAATCCTTCAAGTGGCCACCTCAAAAGAAAGGCAAATGGTGGGGTTGCTGAGATTCGAACTCAGGTTACGGCGTCCCGAACGCCGAGGGATGGACCAGGCTACCCCACAACCCCAAACCTTTTACTGATACCGCCGAAGCACGTCAACGATCTCCACGTGGGTCAGGAGCATGCGACGACAGCAGTAGCTTTCGATGCCCAGATCGTCCATCACCTTCCCCGGTGGCTCAGACTTGGTGCGCTCCTTATACTCCTCCCATACATCAGAGATGACGTTTCCACATGTGAAACATCGCACAGGGATCAAGCAGACTCACCTGTATGATTTCTGATATTTGGCTCTTGCACCGGGGCCGCCGACCTTCTTTCGCTCCTTCTGCCGGTGGTCGTTGACGAGGAGAGACCTGTCGTACTCCATATAGACCTCCTTGAGGGCGGTGTCCCCAGTCCACTCCACGATGCCCCGGGCGATGGCGGTCCTAACGGCAGCGGCCTGACCCATGAACCCGCCTCCTCGAACCTTGACGTCGATGTCGATCCCCGAGACCTTATCCTGGGCGATCATCACGGGCTCCATGATCTTCTGCCTGACGAGGACCGGCTCAAGGATCTCCAGGGGTTTGCTGTTGATCCTGACCCTCCCCTTCCCCTCGGTCAGGGTTGCCCTGGCGATCGCCGTTCTATTTTTACCCGATGAGTTGGTTATCTTCATGCTGAACCCTCAGAATTTTGATCCGAACTTCCGGCTTACGTCGCCAAGTTCCACGTATTTGGCAGATCCCAGGCGCGTCATCTTCGCAGCCTCTGGCCGCTCCATCTCCATGCCCTCGAGTTCTGGAGGAACTCCTACATAAATCCTGAGCCTGGACATGGCATCGCGACCCCGCTTCGTCTTGTGGGGGAGCATTCCGCGGACCGTCCTCTTCAGGATCCTCTCGGGCCGCTTGGGATAGTGAGGCCCCTTCTCGGTGGACCCCTTGTTCTTCATCTCCTCGTACTCCCGGTAGATGCTCTCCCTCCGACCTGAGATTATGGCCTTCTCGGCATTTACAATATATATCTCCTCTCCCGCGAGAAGCTCTGAAGCGGCGAGGCTGGACAGACGTCCCAGGATCATCCCAGATGCGTCGATAATCATCAGATCACCTTAAAATAATTATTCCGGAACCCTCCGGGTGCTTTTCTACCAGCTCTTCTATCCTGAGACATTCGCCACCAGCCGACCTTATCTTCGACGCAGCCTGTTCGCTGAACTGGAGGGCGGCCACGGTAACCTTGTGATCGAGCTCTCCCGACCCCAGGACCTTACCCGTGACGAGGACCAGGTCATCGGGGGAGGTGTGCCTGTTTATCTTGCTGACGTTTACAGCGGCGTAGCTCCGCCTGGGCTTCTCCAGCCTCTTGGCCACGTCCCGCCAGATCGCCGACCCGTCGTTTCGGGTGGCGGCCTTGAGATCGTCGATGAGGGCGACCAATCTCGGGTTTGTCTTTTTGATCTTCTTCATATTAATCCTCCGCATAGCCCCCTCGACGGGGGCCGACTCACGCGCGCAAGTTGCCCGCGTTCAGACCATAAGGTCCATGCGCCAGAGAGGGACGGCCTTCCGCACCCTCTGCGGATCGCTACCACCACCTGATTAAGAGTATTTAAGGGTTTTCACATCCCCCTCCGTCGAGGGGTGGAGCCTCCCGATAGCCCTGAGAGAGAAGAGAAAATTTTTTATATACATATTACCGATACTCTTCCAGAAAATGATGGATATTCTCCTCCTCATATCGTTGTTTGTGGGCTTCATCCTTGGTATCTTCAGCGGCCTTACCCCCGGCCTTCATTCAAATAACTTTGCAGCTCTCCTCCTGGCCATCTCCCCCGCCCTCCTCCGCGTGGGGCTGGACCCCCTAGACCTCGCGACGGCGATTCTGGCCGCCTCCATCTCCCATACCTTCCTCGACATAATCCCATCGATCTTCATAGGAGCTCCGGACGCCGATACCGCCCTGGCCGTCCTTCCCGGCCACGAGATGATGCTCGAGGGGAGGGGGATCGAGGCGGTCCGCCTCTCGGCCCTAGGGAGCGCCTCCTCGATCCTGGTGGCCCTAGTCCTGATAGTTCCCCTATCCCTCCTCTTCGGCAGGTTCTACGACCCCTTCATGGACCACGTCGGCCTCGTCCTTCTGGCTATAGCCGCCGTCACGATCCTGACGGAGCGGGGAGAGGTGATAGAGGGGCAGGGGTCCCTCTTCCCCCTCAAGTACAAGCTCATCGCCCTCCTCCTCTTCCTGACGAGCGGCCTCCTCGGCACCTTCGCCTTCGGCCACCAGGACCTCGCCCGGTCGCCCCTGGGATTCCAGCCGGAGGTTCTGATGCCCCTTCTGGGCGGTCTCTTCGGAGCCTCGATGCTCCTGATCAGCCTCGGATCCCGGGCGGAGGTCCCCGACCAGCGGGAGACGGCCTTCGAGATGCCGGCGAGGACGATCTCCAAGGCCGCCTTCCTGGGGGGTTTTGCAGGGTCGGTGGTGGCCTGGGTTCCGGGGGTGACCCCGGCGGTGGCGACCGTCGCCACCAGGTTCGGGTCGGACTGTTCAGGCCGGGAGTTTCTCATCTCCGTATCCGGGGTGAACACCGCAAACGCCCTCCTCACCATGGTGGCGCTCCTCGTCGTAGGGCGGCCCCGGTCCGGGGCAGCCGTCGCCATCGAGGAGCTGGTGGAGCTGGACGGCCGACTCCTCCTCTTCATGGTGACGGTCGTCGTCTTCGTGTCGATCCTATCATACCTCGCCACCCTCGCGGCGGGGAGGGCGGCGGCGGAGTTCGTGAGACGGCTCAACTACAGGAGGCTCTGCATCGCCGTCCTCGCCCTTCTTACGGCCCTGACCTACGCCTTCACCGGCACCTTCGGCCTCTTCCTATATCTCGTCTCGACGGTCGTCGGCCTGATGGCCCCCTTCGCCGGAGTGAGGAAGACCCACGCCATGGGGGTCCTGATGGTGCCGCTTCTGACGTACTACCTCTGACCTGGCCGATGTGCCCCCTACGAAAAAGGCAAGCTATACAGCCATCTTCTTTTGTAGCCCTCATCTGAGCCGTTCTCGCGAGCCCCAAATGATCTAAAAAGAGTCCTCGATCTCGCTGACGGATATCGAGGCCATCCCCAGCTCCCGGAGGTGGTGGGCCATCATGTTCGCCCTCCTCCCCTCGGGGTGATATATCAGGGCGGCCTTCGGGGATATCCGCTCCACCATCCTCATCAGCCCCTTGAAGTCGAGGTGGTCGCTGATCCTGATCTGGGCGAAGGGGAGGTCGCTCCTCCCGGTGAGGACGTACTTCCTCTTCGACCTCGAATTGGGGAGGTCCCAGGGGGTGACGACGTTCAGTTCGGCCCCGTTCTCCTCCGCCGGCGAGAAGGGGCCGAAGTCGGGGAGGAGCTCCCGGGTGAGGGCGAGGCTCTTTCCGTCCATCCCGATGGGGTCTTTGCAGCCGAGGGCCCGGATGAGGGAGACCGCCCTCTGGGCCTTCCCGAAGGCATAGGCTCCGAAGGTGGCTCCGGCCTCCACCGCATCGCCGAAGCCGACGATGTCGTCCTCGAACCGGCAGGCTGGGTCCCAGGGGTCGCCGTAGTTCGCCTCCGTCACCAGGAGGTCGCATTTGGGGAGGTTCTCGTAGTTCTTGACGTCCCCGGTGACGAGGACCCGCACCCCCGATTCCGTCTCCCAGCCGAAGGCGACGGAGCCGATGGTGTGGCCGGTGGAGTAGGTCACGACCTCCAGATCGTCGATGAAGATGCTTCCTCCGACCGGAAAGGTCCTCCCCTCATACCTCCGACCGTGCCTGATCTCCAGGGCCCGGGCCGTCTCCCGGGACGCCACCGCCTCCGGCGAGATCATCGCCGACTTGCCGTAGTGGTCGCTGTGGGCGTGGGTGATGAGGTATGCGTCGGGCTGGACACAGCTTTTGGGCGAGCGGCTGGTGTCTATCGAGAAGAGGTGGGAGTCGAACCTGAGGGATAGGTGCGGCGCGGGCCTCCCGCTGCTGGCGAGCCTCCGAAAGGGGGTTATCCCCAGGTCCTTGAAGATGTCATCTTCCGTCAAACTCCCTCCATGTCGCTGGGGGTTATGCGGGAGGGGGATAAATAGATGGCCCCCCGAGCCGTCTTCATCAGACAAAACTAATTTTGATTATACCCTCTTTTCGGGCCTGGAGCCGCCGCCTCAAATTCATGGATCGGATGGAGGCGAGCTCCTGCTCCCCACCTGGTTGAGGGAAGAGATCGGCGACCGCCTCGTCCCATGGCGGCGAGCCGAACGGTATCCCCTCCCCTCTGCCACGCGCCTAACCGCCGATCCTCCTCGCCACCAGCTTTCTCAATTCGTCGCCGAAGAGGACGGTGCTGGAGACCAGGAAGATCATCGCCCAGTCTTCAAGGGAGAGGGCTACCGTCCCGAGGGCGACCTGGAATATGGGGACGACGGTCACCAGGATCTGGAGGGCCAGAGATAGGACGACGGCTCCGAGGAGATATCTGTTGGAGAAGAACCCCATCCTGAAGATGGAATTGGTCCTCGACCTGCAGTTGAGGGCGTTGAAGACCTGGAACATCGCCATGGTGGTGAACCCCATCGTCTGGGCCCTGAAGATCTCGCCGCCGTTCCATTCCCTGGTGAATACGAAGAGGGTTCCTGCGGCCATGAATATAGCCACGAAGATTACGTTCTGGAGGATCTCCCGGTTGATGATCTTCTCTTTCGGCCTCCTCGGCGGCTGATCCATGATATTCCTCTCCTTCGGCTCCATGGCGAGGCTTATCCCCATCAGGCCGTCGGTGACCAGGTTCACCCAGAGGATCTGGACGGGGGTGAAGATGAGGGTGTTGATCATAAGGATGGTGATGGCGGTGATGATCGTCAGAATCTCGCCGGCGTTGGTGCTGATGAGGTACTTGACGACCTTCCTGATGTTCTCGAAGATCACCCGGCCCTCCTCGACGGCGCTGACGATGCTCCTGAAGTTGTCGTCGGTGAGGATCATCTCCGCTGTCTCCTTGGTGACGTCCGTCCCAGCGATCCCCATGGCGATCCCCACCTCCGCCGACTTGAGGGCGGGGGCGTCGTTTGCCCCGTCGCCGGTCATCGCCACGATGTGCCCCCGCCTCCTCAGGGCCTCGACGATCCTGAACTTGTGCTCGGGAGAGACCCGAGCGAAGATGGCGACATCCTCTATCACCTCCTCCAGGGCGGCGGCGTCCATCTCTTCTAGGTCGGAGCCGGTGAGGGTCACCGATCCCTCCGAGGCGATCCCGATCTCCTTTGCGATCGCCTCGGCAGTGATTTTATGGTCGCCGGTGGCCATCATCACCTTGATACCGGCCCGTTTGCAGAGGGCGATGGAGGTTATCGCCTCCGGCCTCGGGGGATCTATCATCCCGGAGAAGCCGGCGAAGACTAGGCCTTCGGGAACCGACTCCTTGAAGGACCCGATCCCGGCCTCGTCCAGCTCTCGATAGGCCATGGCCAGGACCCTCAGGGCCCCCGCGGCCATGCCGCCGCTCGCCTTGAGGAGATCCTCCTTCCAGCTCTCGTCCATCCTCTCAAGTTGGCCGTCGACGAGGATCTCGGAGGAGAAGCCCAGGATCACCTCGGGGGCGCCCTTGAGGTAGGCGACCGCCCGCCCTTCCGGCGTCCTGTGGATGGTGGCCATGTACTTTTTGCTGGAGTCGAAGGGTATCTCGTCGATCCTGGGATGGGCTTCTGCGAGCCGATCCCGGTCCAGGCCGGCCTTCGCCGAGACGACGATCAGGGCCCCTTCGGTGGGATCTCCCAGGATCTCCCACCTCTCGCCTTCCCCGTCCTCCGAGGCCTTGAGGACGGAGTCGTTGCAGAGGGCCGCGATCCGCAAGAAGGCGGATAGGTCCGGATCCCTGGCGGCGTCGATCCGTCGGCCTTCGATCTGAAACTCTCCCTCAGGGCGGAAGCCGGCGCCCGAGACGTCCACCATGCCCCTCCCCAGGAAGATCTTCTGGACGGTCATCTGGTTGGTGGTGAGGGTCCCGGTTTTGTCGGTGCAGATGGCGGTGACGGAGCCGAGGGCCTCGACGGCGTCGAGCTTCCGGATGATGGCGTTCCTCTCCGCCATCCGGCTGACGCCCACGGCCAGGGTGACGGTTATCACCGCCGGGAGCCCCTCGGGGATCGCCGAGACCGCCATCGCCAGGGTGAAGAGGGCGAGCTCGATGAACTCAAAGCCCCTGAGAAGCCCCGCCACCAGGGTGACGCTGCTGGCTACCAGGGCGAGGATCATCAGCTTCTTGCTCAGGTCTAGGGTCCGGCCCTTGAGGGGGGTGGCGGTCTTCCCGGTCCTGGTGATCATCCCGGCGATCTTTCCCATCTCGGTGGCCATCCCCGTCGAGAAGACGAGGGCCTTCGCCCTCCCCTGGGTTACGATCGTCCCGGCGAAGAGGACGTTCTCCCGGTCGCCGATGGAGAGGTCTCCGGCGAGGGCGTCAGCCTTCTTCCTCGCCGGGACCGACTCCCCGGTGAGCATCGACTCGTCCGCCTCTAGGTTTGCGGCCTCCATTATCCGGGCGTCGGCGGGGACCTTCGCCCCCGCCTCCAGGAGGATGACGTCGCCGGGGACTAGCTCCCTCGCCTTGATCCGGGTCTCTTGGCACGGCCCGTCCACGGGGCAGTCCCGGAGCACCCTCGCCTCGGGGGAGGCCTGGGACTGGAGGGCGAGGATCGCCTCCTCGGCCTTGTACTCCTTGTAAAAGCCGAGGAAGGTGTTTATGCAGATGACGGCGAAGATGACGATGGCGTCGATCGTCTTGTTCGCCAGGAGGGATATGATCGCCGCCAGGGCCAAAACCGCAATGAGGGGGTTATTGACCTGCTCGATGAGGAGGGAGAGCCCCCCCTGCCCCTTCCCCTCTTCGAGCTCGTTTGGGCCGTGCTCATCGAGCCTCCTCGTCGCCTCGGGGGTGGTGAGGCCCCCCTCCCCCGACCCCAGCCGCTCGAAGACCTCTTCAATGCTGAGAGAATGCCAGCGGTTCTTTTCATCGATGCCCATATGAGCTCTCTCCTGATCTGACTATGAACCCCGGGTGGGATGCGCCTCCTATCCTGAGGAGGCGTCCATCTCTGATCGTCGACCGCAGATCCCCTCCCGGAAGAGCGGTGGTGATCGTCTGCTGATCGTCTGCTATATGACCCCGGGCTTTATTGGCCTCTTATGATTTAAATATCTACCAGAGGGACGGGGAGGGGCGGCGGAGATGCCGTGAATACCGTGATCTTCTGTAGTTAGTGAGTATGGTTCCATTTTGTCTTTCTCCAGATGAGAAACTTCTTTTACCTACAGAACCAGGTAACTCCCGGCGTTGTTTTAAATGAGCGAGAAGACCGAGGAGTTCCTGGAGAGGCTCGCCCCCTGCATCGAGAAGGACGATCTGGAGGCCTGCGTAGAGGAGGCATCCAAGCTGGCCGAAGAGATGGGAATAGGTGAAGAGGTGCTTCTGGGCTTATCAGGTGAGTTCGGCGAAGAAGGACGGCACGATTTCGCCTATATATTGGCCTTAGCAGTAGCACCAATTCTAAGGGATGGCCAACAGGCGAGCGCTTATAATATTGCGGGGTTAGCGGCTCTTTTACTCGGTGACCATGAAAAATCGGAAGATTACTTCAAGAAAGCAATAGAGCTAAAACCCGAATTCGCTCAAGCGCACTACAATTATGCAATACTCCTTGCAAGAATGAACGAACATGATAAGGCCGAAAAACAATTCCAATTGACCATCGAATTGGACTGCAATTTTGCTCTAGCGCACTACGATTATGCAAACATTCTCTCGGAATTGGGCAGAAGGGGTGAGGCTGAAAAACAATACCAATTGGCCATCGAAAAGGATCCAGGATATGCTCCAGCGTACAATAATTTCGGCAACCTTCTAGTAAAATTAGGTCGGCTGGATGAGGCTGAAAAACAATTCCAGTTGGCCATCGAAAAAGACCACAAATATGCTCCAGCGTATAACAATTATGCCAACGTTCTCGATGATTTGGGTCGGAGAGATGAGGCTAAGAACCACTACGAAAAAGCCATAGAACTCGATCCCGAAGATGCTCTATACTACACCAACTATGCAATAATTCTTGAGAAATGTAATGCTTTTAAAGAAGCTGAAAAACAATACCAATTGGCGATCGAAAAAGACCACAAATATGCTCCAGCGCACTACGGTTATGCAAACTTACTCAAATATGTTGGTCGAATAAATGAGGCTAAAGATCACTACGAAAAAGCTATAGAACTGGACCCAAGAAATGCAGCATCTTACAACAATTACGCTCTCCTTCTCGACGATTTAGGTCAACGGATTGAGGCCAAAAATTATTGCAAAAAATCCATAGAACTAGATCCCAACGATGCCAAAGCGCATAGCAATTACGGCAACCTTCTCGCCGATTTGGGTCAGCGAGATGAGGCAGAATATCACCACAAAAAAGCCATAGAACTCGATCCAGAATATGCAGCAGCACACAACAATTACGCCAACCTTCTGAGAGAAATGGAGCGCTTCTCCGAGGCAGAAACCGAGGTCAGAACCGCTCTTCAAATCGAGCCATCAAATCCATACGCCCTCAGCACCCTGGGGGACATTTTGGCCGACGAGGAGTACTTCGAAGAGGCCGAGGAGCAGTACAAAGAGGCCTTGAAGAACTCGGCCTCGATGGACAAATCCGCCCTTTCGGAGGTTCACAACAACCTCGGTTATGTCTATTTCCAGATGAAGCATAATAAAAAGGCTGAGAAGGAGTTCAAAAAATCCGTTTCACTCTCAGGGAACGTAAAGGCCATTCGCAATCTTAGAGCCATCAAGAAGGCTGAGACGAAAAACTCCTATTTCAGAGGGGAAATCCCAAGATATCAAAAATGCTTCTTGATAGTGATTATACTGATCCTTCTCGGATTCTGCTATTATCTATTCCTGTTTTGGGAGATCGAAGGGGAAAAGAGACTCCTCTCCGACACCATGTTCGTCGCCCAGTCCAGCATCTTGATGGGCCTATTGATCTTCGTCCTCTTCGCCAACCAGCTGGCCCGGCTGAAGTTCGGCACCCATGGGGTGGAGATGGAGATGAGCACCGAGCAGAGGACCATCGAGGCGAAGAGACTCGCGGCAGAAGCAGCGCTGAAGATCGAAAGGTGATCCCTCCGAGGGGATGCTCGATCTTCTCACCCCCTCGTGATCAGCTCGGGCCGCAGGCTCGCTCTCCGGAGCGGCGGAACCTCCCCCCAGAGCGCCATTTCCTCCCCCCGGATGACGAGGGCGCCCTCGATCCCCGGGACCGCCACCGATTGGAAGGAGTCGGCCAGTGGTGATGCCAATCCGACGGCGTTCCCGAGGGCCGTCGCCGCGGCGTCCGCGAGGGAGATGTCATCGGAGATGGCGACGGCCGCGTCGGCATAGCCGAAGCTTATGGAGGGGCCGACGGTCCCGCTGCTGGTGCAGATCCCCAGCGGCTTCTCCCGAGGCGGGATCGTGAGGGCCAGGTCCCTCAAAGGCGAGGTCCCGGCGTAGATCCCCATCAGGACGGGTCGGTCGGCGATGAGGGCGACGTCCCCGCCATTGTCGACGATGGCGTGGGTCGCCCCCGCTCTCATCATCGCCCCCAGGACGAATCTTGCGATCGTCCCGGCGACGGCGCTCATGGGGCCGATCCCGACGGCTCGGCCAGCCCTCACCATCTCCCGGACGATCTCAGGCGCCCCGTCGATGGAGCAGTCGTAGGGCTCCAGGGTGACGAGGAAGAAGGGATCGGCCCGGATGAACTCCTCGAGGAGGGCCCGCTGGACGATGACCTCCTCCTTCGCCGCCTCGACGTGGGACCGCTCCTGGAAGGTGATGGTGACGATCGTCTCCTTCAGCCTGAACCTCTCCCTGAATAGATCAGCCGGTTCCTTCACCCCTCCATGGTTCTTCGTCACCCCTTTGTCACCCCCACCTCATGAGGCAAAGGCTCAAGATCCGCCTCTGCCTCGGATTTGGGCTCAGCCTCGGTCCCATGCTCTGGATCGGTCTCTGGAACCTGCCTTTCAGCACCCTTCAGGGCCTTTGCCACGATCTCCCGCCTCCCCCGCAGGAGGACCTCGACCTCCTCCCCGTACCTCACCTCCAGCGGCTCCGCCACATCGTAGAGGCGGGAGAGCTGCCCCATCCCCGCCTCCGACGCCGGGAGGCAGACGATGAACTCCTCCAGGGGCGGGAGCCGCTCGAGTATCAGCTCGAGGAGGCGATCGAGGCCCAGCCCCTCCCGAGCGGAGACGAGGACGGGGCTGGGGGCGAGGTCCTTCAGCAGCTCGCACCTTTCCGCGGCCTCCTCCAGCGTGATCCGATCGACCTTGTTCAGGACCGAGACGATTGGTGCGTAGCAGCCAGAGTCCCAGAGGGCATCGTGGCAGGAGGCTACCCTCTCCCTCAGGACCTCAGGGGGGTCGGATAGGTCCACCACCAGCAGGACGAGATCCGCTTCGACGATCTCCGCCAGGGTCGACCGGAAGGCCTTGATCAGGAAGAGGGGAAGGTCGTCGATGAACCCCACGGTGTCGGTGAGGAGGAATCGTCGATCGCCTGCCGCCACCGCCCGGGTCGTAGGCGAGAGGGTGGTGAAGGGCTGATCTTTGGCGGCGACCGCCTCCTCGGCGAGGCGGTTGAATAGGGTGCTCTTCCCGGCGTTGGTGTAGCCGGCCAGGGCCACCAGATCGAACCCGAACTCCCGACGCCGCTCCCTCCGGCGGACCCCCGTCTCCTCCACCCCCCTCAGCTCAGCCCTTATCTTCGCCATCCTCCCCTTGATGTCCCGGTACATCGAGACGTCATAGCTTCCAGAGCCCCGGTAGCCTGGCCGCTCGCTCAGCTTCTTGAGGGACTCTATCGTCCGGACGAAGGGGGCCTCGTAGGAGAGGCGGGCGAGCTCCACCTGGAGCTTCGCCTCCCGGGTGGAGGCCCGGGAGGCGAAGATCTCCAGGATCAGGTTGAACCGGTCCATCGCCAAAAGCTCGAACTCCTTTCCTATGTTGAAGATCTGGCCGGGGCTGAGGGGCTCGTTGAAGATCAGCTTCTCCGGCCCGTAGGAGGCGGCCTCGACGATCTTCCCCCTCCCGAGCTGAAACCTCCGGTCCCTCCCCCTCCGCTGGAATACCTCGGCGAGGACGGCGTAGCCCGCAGCCTCGGCGAGCCCCCGGAGCTCAGTCACCTCCTCGGGGCGGAGGGGTTCCCTCGGGTCCTCCCGGAAGAGGAGGACCGCCGTCTTCTCCCGCCTCATGGACCTCCCGCCGTCATCTCTCCAAAGACTCCGACCCCTCCTCCATCAGCCTCAGCGCCAGCCTCCGGCCGGCGAAGGAGGCGTGGTGGGCGAGCTCCATCGCCCTCCTCTCCCCCCGAGACTCGGGGTACTTGAATCCCCGCCCCAGGATGCTCTCGACCCTCCAACGCTCGAGGTTGTAGAGGTCGCCCCTCTCGGCGAGGACGACGCCGGTGAGACCCCGGACCGACTCCTCCATGAGGTCGATCACCACCTCCATATCCACCGAATCCGCCACCCGGGGGACGAGCCTAATCCTCCTCGTCCTCTCGATCCCCTCCGGGGATATCCTCGCCGCCACCGAGGCGGAGACCATGATGTATCTTCCGGCCACGGCGTGCCTCCCCGATATGTCGACGGCCACCACGTCCAAGGTACCATCTCTTCTTCAGAGGTCGATGATGGCGTGGTGGTCGACGACATCCGTCGCCTGCTCCAGGGTGAGCCCCGCCCCCCGGGCGATCTCGATAGCCCTTCCGCGGTCGATCAGGTCCTCGGGGGCGTGGGCGTCGGTGTCGACGACGATCTTCGCCCCCGCCTCCAGGGCGAGGCGGGCGACGTGGCCGTTCGTCATGTTGTGGCCGTGGCGGGCGGTCAGCTCGAGGCAGACGCCGTTATCCCTAGCCAGATCCACCTCCTCGGGGGTGATGAAGCCTGGATGGGCGAGGATATCGACCCCGATCTCTATCGCTCTCCGGTTCGTCCCGGGGGCCACCGGCTCGACGACCGTCTCCCCGTGGACGACGACGAGGTCGGCTCCGAGCCTGCGGGCGAGGGTCGCCAGCCGCTCCATCTTCGCCGGGGGGACGTGGGTCAGCTCGACGCCGGCGAGGATCCTCATCTCCAGGACGTCCTCCAGCGCCTTGACCTTCGAGACCTGGTTGATGACGAACTCGACGTTGGTGAAGTCGACGTGATCGGTGATCCCCAAGGCACGGCACCCCTTCATCTCGGCCCTCCGGACCAGCTCGGAAGGGATCAGCTCGCCGTCGCTGAAGACGGTGTGAGTGTGAAGGTCGATCATGAGGTTTCCTGGAATCACAAACATTATTAAGTATTGCCTCGAAACTTGGCCCGCCCAAGATCATTTCGGGAGTTTTCGATGACGACCGCCATCAGACGTTTGGTACTGGACGTATTGAAGCCCCATGTCCCCACCATTCTCGAGTTAGCCGAGGCTTTGAGCAAGCTCGGCGGGATAACGGGGGTTAATTTGAGCCTCTCTGAGGTGGACCAGCAGACCGAGACGATCAAGATCACCATCAAGGGTGACAAGATAGATTACCTGGCCGTGGAGTCGGTGATAGAGGACTTCGGCGGCGTCATCCACAGCATCGACGAGGTAGTGGCGGGAAAGGAGATAGTAGAAGAGGTGGAGACCGCCCAGGACCGGTGAGGTCCGGCCCAGGTGAAGAACCCTCGGGTTTGCGACGGGCGCTTTTGGATGGGTCTACTCCACCTCCAGCCCCCCTCCCAGGATCAGCCTCGTCGCTTTCGGATCCTGGTGGCGATCTCTTTCACCATGGCGGCCTTTGGCCCCTTCTTCTGGACCCGGACCCTGCCGGGCTTCTCCCACCACTCCTTAGGGTAATGCTTATCCCTCTCCGCCTCCGCCTGGAGCCCCATCTCCAAGGCGGCGACGAGGATCTCGTCGACGGTGGGCTTCTCGACGGCGTCGCGCCTCGATACAGACCTCCCCTGGCTCCTCGACCTCTCGGCGTCGATGGAGGCGGGCCAGATCACCCATCGGCTGTCTTTGCCAGACATGGGGATACGCGACGCTCCCCAGCGGGATAAGATTTTTGGCCCATCCGGGGGATACGTCGAGGCGCGAGGGGCCTCCGCCTCATGGGGGTCAGACGCCCTTTCAGTCCTTCAGATACCCTTTTAGAGAAGAAGGGCCGAAAGGATCTTTGGAGTTCGTGATCATGAGCGAGAATGCCTATCCCACCGCCAAGGTCGGCGACCAGGAGGTTCCCTGGGACCCAGAGCAGCTGAGGAGGATCCAGGAGCATCCCTGCTTCAGCGAGAAGGCCTGCCACCGGTTCGGCAGGATGCACCTCGCCGTCGCCCCTCGATGCAACATCCAGTGCAACTACTGCATCCGGGACTTCGACTGCGTCAACGAGACGAGGCCCGGGGTGACTAGCCAGGTTCTTACGCCGGAGGAGGCGCTCCAGCGGGTCGACGAGGTGATGGAGAAGCTCCACTACATCAAGGTGGTGGCGGTGGCGGGCCCCGGCGAACCCCTCTATAACGAGGCGACCTTCGAGACCTTCAGACTGGTGGGGGAGAAGTATACGAAGCTCATCTTATGCGTCAGCACCAACGGCCTCCTCCTCCCCGACGAGATCGACCGGCTCGACAGCCTGGGGGTCAGCAACGTCACCGTCACCCTCAACGCCGTCGACCCCAATATCGGAAAGGAGATCTACGAGCACGTCATCTACGCCGGCAAGAAGTACACAGGCCTGGAGGCGGCCGAGCTCCTCCTCGACCACCAGCTGAGGGGCCTGGAGGAGGCGGTGAAAAGGAAGATGATCGTCAAGGTGAACACCGTCCTGATACCGACGATCAACGACGGCCACATCATGGATATCACAAAGAGGATCAAGACGCTCGGGGTATACATCCAGAACGTGATGCCCCTGATACCTCAGTATCGGTTCTCCCACCTGTCGCCCCCGACCCCGGCTGAGAAGAGGGCGGTCCAGGACGAGCTCGCCAAGGTGATGAAGCAGATGAGGCACTGCCGACAGTGCAGGTCCGACGCCATCGGAAAGCTCGGCTGCGACGTCCAGCAGGAGTTTGAAAAGTCCGATAAGGCAGATAAGTCGTAGATCCGAATCTTACGACCTCGTCGGTCCGTCAGGTCGGCCTGTGGGTTAAAAAGGCTCTCGGGGGCCGGATCGCCGAGGCCCCAGGACCACCCTCACAGGATCCGGGTCGGCTCCGTCGGCCTCGGGGTCTTGACGACGAGGACCCGGAGCCTTCCATCGCCCGCGTTAGTCCAGCGGTGGGGGATCTTCGCCGGGCTCTCCACCAGGGAGTCGGCAATGACCTCCCTCTTCTCGTCCCCGATCTCGACGATGCCCCTCCCCTCCAGGACGTAGAAGACGACGTCGACGGGGGTGACGTGCTTCTTGAGGGATTCGCCGGGCGCGAGGGTGATGTGGACCACCTGGGCTGATTCCGTATCGCTGATCATCCTCGCATCGACCCCGTGGGGGTTTGGCGCCCTCTCGGCCCTCTCCACCTCGACTATCTTCATCTTTTTATCCTCCACAAAAGCTATCGAAATCTTCTTCGAAGCTTATTTGAGTCGTCGACGTATATACTTGTGGAGATGGATCTGGTGAGCCGAATACTGGCGTCGGCTAGGGGTGGATGAAGGTGGTCATAAGGAAGATCATAAAGATCGACGAGGCCCTCTGCGACGGGTGCGGAAACTGCGTCCTCGCCTGTCCCGAGAACGCCATCGAGATCATCGGTGGAAAGGCGAAGGTCGTCCGGGAGAGCCTCTGCGACGGCCTCGGCGCCTGCATCGGCAACTGCCCGACGGGCGCCCTCTCGATGGAGGAGCGGGAGGCGGAGGAGTTCGATGAGCTGGCGGCGAAGGCGGCGGTCGAATCGGCCCACCGAGCTCGATCACCGGGACAATCGATGGGCTGCGAGGATGAGGGCGGCCCGGGCGAAGGGGAGGGCAGCTGCCCGATGGCCCTGAGGGGGAAGGGGGCGGGAAGGCTCGGCTCCTCGAAGCTCGCCGGAAGGAGGAAACGCGCCCCGGCTTCGGAGCCGGCGGCCGCCGCCATCCAGCCGGAGCTCTCCAACTGGCCGGTCCAGATGCGCCTCGCCGCCGTCGACTCGCCTTCGTTCGACGGCGCGCGCCTTCTAATTGCAGGAGACTGCACCGCCTTCGCCTCGCCTCGGATTCACCAGGATTTTATCAGAGGGAGGACGACCCTCATCGGCTGCCCGAAGCTCGACGAGAGGGAGAGCTTCGTCGAGCGGCTCGCCGCGATCCTCGCCGCCCACAATGTGGAGGATATCACCGTTTTGGAGATGGAGGTCCCCTGCTGCTCAAACCTGGAGGCCTTCGTCCGGCAGGCTATGAGGAGGGCGGGAAGGGAGGTGCCTTTGAGGAGCGTCATTCTGGGGATCGACGGGGAGGTCCAGGGGTGAGGTGAGCGATGATTGGCGATGGGGCTGATAGGAGTCAGGCAGCAAAGGCCTAGAAGACCGCCCGCGCCATCGTCGACGGAGGCCGCTGGTGGACGGGACCGGCAACCGACAGAAAAGCCTTATACCTCCGCCGACCTACTCCCCGCCACTATGACCGCCCTCCTGGAGATCAAGGGCCTCTCGAAGAGCTTCTCGGTGAAGGGGAAGACCTTCGAGGCCCTCCGCGACGTCAACCTCTCCGTCGACGACAAGGAGTTCATCTGCCTCCTCGGCCCCTCCGGATGCGGAAAGACGACCCTTCTCCGGATCATGGCCGGCCTCGAGAGGCCGACGAGCGGCTCCGTTTTGCTGGATGGCGTCCCCATCGAGGGGCCGGGGCCCCAGCGGGGGATGGTATTTCAGGAGTACTCCCTCTTTCCGTGGAGGACGATCCTCGACAACGTCGCCTTCGGTCTGGAGCTTAAAGGAGTCCCGAAGGCGGAGCGGCACGAGAAGGCCCGCCAGTACCTCAAGACCGTCGGCCTGGAGGGGTTTGAGAACAGCTACCCCCACGAGCTTTCGGGGGGGATGAAGCAGAGGGTCGCCATCGTCCGGGCCCTCGTCAACAACCCCAAAGCCCTCTTCATGGACGAGCCCTTCGGCGCCCTCGACGCCCAGACCCGGAACGTCATGCAATCGGAGCTCCTCCGGATCTGGCAGGAGCAGCAGAAGACGGTCATCTTCGTCACCCACAGCGTCGACGAGGCGATCTACCTCGCCGACAGGGTGATGATCATGTCTGCCCGCCCCGGCCAGATCAGCGAGATCATCGACGTCGAGATCCCTCGGCCCCGGGTCAGGACCAGCGCCGAGGTGAACAGGTACCGGGAGCAGGTCCTCTCCGTTCTGAAGAGCCTCCGGAAGGATTGAAGAAAAATTTTTCCTAAGTCGCAACCTGGTCCAGGTCCATCTCCTCATCATCCCCTCAGTTCCCATAACTCCTTTCAAATTTCGTCGGACCGATCCCCAGTGGATGATGGGGCGCTTTTGCGAGCGTTTATATTCGTAGAGGTACGAATTTTATATCAGCTAGGTGAGACCGTTGAGCAGATCCAAATGGATGGAGCTTCCTCGGCTGGTGGTGGTCGGCAGCGGCGTCGCTGGAGAGGTGGCTGAAGTCTGCAGAGACCTCAAACTCGCGGGCGGAGCCCTCATCGTCACGGGCCCCAGAACCTGCGAGCTCGTCGGCGGAGAGATCTCTCGGCGGTTGGAAGAAGGCGGCTTTGAAACAGACCTCATGATCACAAAAGATTCAAAACTCGAAGAGGTCGAGCGGGCCGAACGGCTGGCGGCGGATATGAGGGCGGGCTTTCTCATTGGGGTCGGCGGAGGGAGGTCGATAGACATCGCCAAGCTCGCCTCCGTCAGGGCTGGCGTCCACTTCGTCTCCATCCCCACCGCCGCCTCCCACGACGGGATCTGCTCCGCCCAGGCCTCCCTCACCATCGACGGCGAGACGACCTCCGTCTCGGCCCAAGCCCCCTTCGGGATAGTGGCCGACACCTCCATCATCTCCCAGGCGCCTAAGAGGCTCCTCGCCGCCGGATGCGGGGACATAATCTCGAACATCACCGCCGTCAGGGACTGGAAGCTCGCCCACCGCCTCCGGGGGGAGGAGTACAGCGAGTACGCCTCCGCCCTCTCGGAGATGACGGCGAGGATGATCGTCGAGACCTCCTCGGAGTTGAAGCCGGGGCTCGAGGAGTCGGCGAGGATCGTCGTCAAGGCCCTCATATCCAGCGGCGTCGCCATGTCCATCGCAGGATCATCGCGCCCCGCCAGCGGCTCTGAGCACAAGTTCGCCCACGCCATAAACAGGATCGAGCCGGGACGGGCCCTCCACGGCGAGCTCTGCGGCCTTGGGACCATAGTTGCGATGTACCTCCACGGCGGCGACTGGAAGATGATCCGGGATGCCCTGGAGAAGGTGGGGGCGCCGACCTCGGCCGCCGAGATCGGCCTCGGGGAGGAGGCGGTGATCGAGGCCCTAACCTCCGCCCACACCATCCGGCCCGAGCGTTACACCATCCTCGGCTCGGGGCTCACCCGAGAGGCCGCAGCCGCGGCAGCCAAAAAGACAAAAATAATATAATTATCATATTGAGGCGAATACCATGTCCGAAGCAGCAACACAGATCACCCTGATAGGAACTAAGCTCGCGACGATAGGGATGGAGTTCATCTTCAACGCCCCCTCTCCGGAATGCGAGACCTGCAAGCTGAGGAACACCTGCACCAACCTCGAGTCGGGGAGGAGGTACAGGATCCTGGGGATCCGCGGAGAGCTGATCCACGAATGTCCCATCCACGAAGCGGGGGTCCGGGCGGTGGAGGTGACCGAGAGCCCCATCATCGCCGCCATCGACGCGAGGAAGGCCTTCGCCGGGTCGAAGACCGTCCTCGAACCGCCCAAGTGCGAGAGGTATGAGTGCACCATGTACGAGCTCTGCCACCCCGTCGGCCTGAAGGAGGGGGACCGGTGCACCATCGTCGACCTCGTCGGCGAGGCCCCCGAAGAGTGCGAGATAGGAAACAAGCTGAAGCTGGTGGAGCTGAGGCGCTGAGATCCCCTCGCACCCCATCTTCCTATTTTCATTTCGGATAGCCTTCATGAGAAGGGTTCTCACCTACTCCCGGAACGTCTTCATACCTGTCACCGACGCCTGCAGGAACCGGTGCGGATACTGCGGCTTCCGGCGGGACCCTGGCAGGATCATCGGCCGCCGGGGGGCGATCGACCTCCTCGACCGGGGGGCCTCGGCGGGCTCCTCTGAGGCCCTCTTCTCCCTCGGCGAGGCTCCCTGGGAGGTCTCCGGCTTCGCCGACCTCCTGAGAGGGACGGGAAGGGACGACCTCATAGATTACCTGATCGAGCTATCGGAGCTGGCCCTGGAGAGGGACCTCCTCCCCCACACCAACGCCGGCCTCCTCTCGAAGGAGGAGATGGAGCGGCTCGCCCCCTACAACGCCAGCATGGGGATGATGCTCGAGACGACGGCGGAGGTGGAGGCCCACCGATCCTCCCCGGGAAAGAGGCCTGATCTGAGGCTCCTGGCGATGGCGGCGGCTGGAGAGCTGAAGATCCCCTTCACCACCGGGATCCTGGTGGGGATCGGCGAGACGGAGGCGGACCGGGTCCGATCGATCGATGCCATAAGAAGGGTCCACGTGGAGCACGGTCACATCCAGGAGGTGATCGTCCAGCCCTTCGACCCCAAGCCGGGTACGCCGATGTCCGGTGCCCCACCGCCGGCCCCGGAGATCCTGGCGGAGACGGTGAGGATGGCGAGGTCGATCCTGCCGCCCGAGGTCGCCGTCCAGGTCCCCCCAAACCTGGCAGATACCCTTCCCCTGGCGGAGGCGGGAGCCGACGACCTGGGAGGGATCAGTCCCGTGACCCCGGACTGGATCAACCCCGAGAGGTGGTGGCCGACCCTGATGGAGCTGAAAAACCGGCTATCTGGCTTTGAGCTTAAGGAGAGGCTGCCGATATACCCGCGTTACATCCGCCTCCGATGGCATGGAAGAAAGACTTGGTCCCTCGTCGAGAGGCTGGCGGGGCCCGACGGCCTCCGGAGGTGGCCTATCATAGAAAGGTCGGAATCGCAAATGATATCTCAGAGCAGAGCAGAGGAGGGGCGGTATGAATAAGAAGACCCTTGAGATATGCGCCAGCACCGGACTCGTCTTTCTGATGATAGTCCTATTGATCCTGGTTCAGACAGAGGCTCCCGAGCCCCTCCGCCCCGCCGGGTTCGTCCTCGCGGTCCTGGCCTTCATGATCCTGATGGGCCTCGCCGGGTTTGGGCTGATGAAGGTAGAGGCCTGAGACTGGATATGTCGGATATACCGAGACTGGCATTATAGAGTTGAGATGGAGTTGAAATAGACTCGAAAGGTCAGGATACCTCCTGCTAGAGGGCGAGATATGGGCATCTTGGACAAGTTGATGGGCAGGTCTGGGGATGACGATTACGTGAACATAGACCTGGGGCAGTTCGAGGAGATCTCCGCGGGGAGCCCCTCGGAGATCCTGGTGAAGATGGCGGAGCTGAACGACCTCGAAGTTCTCTCCGAGATAAAGACGGAGATAGAGAGGGGCAACCTCGTCCTGGTGGACATATCTCCCATGAGGAGGGAGAAGGACCTCCTCGACGAGGCGATCGGGGAGTTGAAGGCCTCCGTCGAGGATCTGAGGGGCGACATAGCAGGCCTCGGCGACAACCTGGTGATAGTCGTCCCCCAGAGGATGAGGATAGATCGGGAGGAAGTCCTGGGGGGGGAGGATTGAAGGCGAAGACGACCTCGAGCTGTCCGATCTGCTCCGCCGAGATCGCCTTCGACTGGGAGACGAAGGAGATCCCCCACTTCGGCGAGGCGCTGATCATCGCCGGGGTCTGCGAGGCTTGCGGCTTCAAGCTCAGCGACACCATCCTCCTCAGCCAGGGCGATCCCGTCAGGTATGCCATCACCATCGAGGAGGTGGCCGACCTGAACGCCCGGGTGATCAGGTCCACCAGCGGGACGATCAGGCTTCCAGAGCTGGGGATCGACGTGGAGCCCGGCCCCGCCTCCGAGGCCTACATCTCCAACGTCGAGGGCGTCCTCCAGAGGGTCCGGGACATCGTCGTCTTTGCCACCAGGTCCGCCCGGGACGCGGGGGCGGAGGAGAACGTCTGTCGGGGAGAATGGATAATCGAGCGGATCGACCGGGCGATGGAGGGGGTCGGCCCCCTCACCATGATCCTGGAGGACCCCCTGGGAAATAGCGCCATCGTATCCGAGAAGGCGATCTCGACGAGGCTCACCACCGAAGAGTGCGAGGACCTGAAGACCGGGATGATCATCCTCGACTCCGCCGCCTGACCGGCGAAGCCCAGGGAGGCGGATAGACTGATAGTCCTCAGCGGCGGGACGGGGACCCCGAAGCTCCTCGTCGGGCTGAAGGAGGTCCTCGACCCCCAGGAGCTGACCGTCGTCGCCAACACCGCCGACGACCTCTGGATCTCGGGAAACCTCGTCTCGCCGGACCTCGACACCGTCGTCTACACCCTGGCGGGGATGATCGACCGGAGGAGGTGGTGGGGGATCGAGGGGGACACTTTTAGGGCCCACGATTTTCTGAAGGGCCTCGGCCGCCGAGAGCTCCTCGCCCTCGGGGACCTCGACCGCTCCATCCATATATTCCGGTCCGAGCTCCTCCGGGAGGGGCTCTCCCTCTCAGAGGCGACGGCGAGGCTCTGCCGTGCCCTGAAGGTCGCTGGAAAGGTAGTCCCCATGACCGACGACCCCGTCTCCACCATGGTATCGACCCCGGAGGGGGAGATCCACCTCCAGGAGTTCTGGGTCGGCCGGTCCGGCCGGCCCGATGTGACCAGCATACGGTTCAGGGGGATCGAGGACGCCCTCCCAAGCCTCGAATTTCTCGCCGCCCTGGAGAGGGCGGCCGAGGTGGGCGAGCCGATCCTGATCGGGCCGAGCAACCCCGTCTCCAGCATCGGGCCGATCCTCGCCCTCCGAGGGGTCCGGGACCTCCTGGGAGGTCGGAGCAGGAGGGGGGAGGGGAAGAGGAAGAGGAAGAGGAGCCGGGTGATCGCCATCAGCCCCCTCGTCGATGGGCGGCCCGTCAGCGGCCCCGCCGCGAAGTTCATGCGGGCCTGGGGGTTTCCCGTCACCGACCAGGGGGTCGCAGACATCCTCGCGTGCGCGGACCTGATGGTGGTCAGCCCCGGAAGCGACTATCAGGGGCCCTCCGTCCGGCTGGACACGACCATGAAGGACGAGGCGGAGAGCCTGAGGCTCGCGGAGGAGATCGTCAGGATCGCAGATGAAGAGATGGAGCCGGGGATTGAGGCGGAGGCGGTCTGAGGTGTTCTTGGGCGTGGATCACGGGACGAGGGCGATAAGGTTTGCGAACTCCGAGGGCAGGTGTTACGTCATTCCGCGGAAGGAGGCCGGCAGCCTCGCCCCCTCGGAGATCGCTGATCGGATCAGAGAGGCCTTCGATCTCGACTCCGGCGCCGAGAAGGTCGAGCTTCTCGCCCTATGCTACTCCATGGGGGACGGGATCTCTGAGATCATCAGGATCGAGGACGCGGAAAACCGGGGCGTCATCAGCCAGGACGGCGCGGGCCTCCACGTCGGCGGCGGGACGAACGTCTTCGACGCCGTCCTCGCGGCGAGATGGCCCGCGATCCTGCTGCCCGGGATCCACGACCGCTCAAAAATCGATCCCAGGATGCGGGTCTTCTCCCACGGCGCAAGCCCCGAGAAGGTGGGGCTCTCCTACAAGGTGAGAAAGGACGGCCCCGAGGATTTCATCATCTCCGACGCCAGCTCCAACGTCGTCACCATCGGCGTCGTCGATGGGCGCATCGCCGGCGCCATCGACGCCCCCATCTTCGCCCCCGGCCTTCTGCATGGACCACTAGACGTCGCCGCGATCCGAAAAGTCGACGCTCGCATGATGACCGCGAACGAGGCCTTCACCCGGGGCGGAATCCTCCGAAAGCGGGGCCTCACCCTCAAGGGCTGCACCCCCGAAGAGAGGGAGGCGGCCTTCGAGGCGCTGGCGCTCTACGCCGCCATGGAGATCGCGGCGATGGCCGTCCTCCTCCGGGACCGCGGCGCCGCCGAACCGGCGCTCTACCTCGCGGGCGACCCCGCCCCCCGGATCTCGGGGAGGGTCTCGCAGCTTTTGGGGCGCGAGGTTTTGCCGCTCGCAAGCTGCGATGCGGCCCTCGGCTGCGCGCTGATCGCGGAGGATGTGTATAAGGGCGCGAGGGAGGTGCTGGGGATCGGGGTGGATGGGAGGGTGCGGGGGTAGCTTCCATGAAGTCATTTTCTGAGAGAATGGGGCTCAAACCTATCAGGGAAGTGTTACAGAAGGATTCGATGGACGATGAGCTGAGAAATCGCCTTTGGAGCCTATTGAATCAGTGTTATTGGGATCAATTCTCCGGACTAGAAAAAATCCATTACCTTGATGAAGAAAAAGAATTCTTTGTCCAGTTATGGGATGTTTATTTCAAAAAGCCTCTTGATACACTAAGTGATTATTTTGACGAAACACATGATGATATTAGAGAGGCGTTCTTTAAATGCAAGTGGAATAATGTGTATGATTTTATAGAATTTGTCGCGAACAACTATCCTGACGAGGAATTGAATGAAAAGTTTGTAGAATTATGTAACTGTCGTTTACAGGAAGAACTTTCAGCGTATCGTTTCGTTGGTAAAATGATTATACTAATAACCTCAGACGAAGAAATATCCGCAATAGAAGAAGCGATTCAAGTTCCCCTAAAACCTGTACAAGAACATCTGAAACGGTCACTTGAACTACTAGCAGATCGTGAAAATCCCGATTATAGAAATTCGATTAAAGAATCGATAAGTGCGGTTGAATCAATGTGCAAGATTATGACCGGTGATAGTAACATAAGAAACGCATTAAATAGAATTCGAAAGGACTGCGGTCTGCATGACAATCTAAAAACAGCTTTTCAAAATCTTTATAGTTACACGAGTGATTCCAATGGAATTCGCCACTGCATGACCGCCGATCCGGATGTTGGTCAAGAAGAGGCGAAATTTATGCTGGTGACTTGTTCTGCATTTGTAAATTACCTCGTGGCAAAGGCCTCAACAAAGGGCATCGACCTCTCCACCCCAAGTCCCAAATGAACTACAGCTTGTAGAATACGCATCTTTCCCGCCTACACCACCTCGAACGACAGCCCCATCGGCCTGAACTCCGCCGTCTCCTGGCGCCTCAGCTTCGATCTGATCTCCTCGAACCGCCGGACCGTCTCCTGGGAATAGAGCCTCTCACCACAGCGGAGACAGACCTCGGCCTTTACCCTCAGGACGGCGGTATGGGCGCCACCTCTGAGGAGCTTCTCCACCTCCTTCTCCACCAGCTCCACGCCGCGAGATGGGGCATTTATCAAAGGGTCTCATCCGCCATCGCCACCTCTCACAAAAGAATATCGCAGAATATGTATATCCCTGAGCCCGAAACCCCCTTTTGCATGAACCGGAGCGTGATCCCCTGACCTGGCAGAAATTCGTCTCCGACCTCGAGCGGGAGTTTTCCTCCCTCCAAGGCGACTGGATGCGGTCTGTGGAGCTGAGGGACCGGATCGGCGAGATCGTCACAGGATCCGACTTCCCCGACCTCCCGCCAGACCTGCAGGGGAGGCTCGACCTCCTCCACGTGGAGCTCGTCGCCCTCACCCGGGAGAACGTCTGCACCAACGAGCGGTGCCCCTACTACAAGAAGAGCTGCAAGATGAGATGAGATGAGATGAGATGAGATGAGATGAGATGAGATGAGATGAGATGAGATGAGATGAGATGAGATGAGATGATGGGTGCGGGGGCTATGGATAAGAGCGGCTGATTTTTTTGGTGGCGAAAGATGATCATCTCCGCAAGCTACAGGACGGACATCCCCGCCTTCTACGGCGAGTGGTTCGAGAGGAGGCTCGAGGCCGGATACTGTTCCGTCTCCAATCCGTACAACAGCCGCCAGGTCCGCCGCGTCAGTTTGGCGAGGGAAGACGTCGAAGGCTTCGTCTTCTGGACGAGAAACATCGGCCCCTTCATGGGGCGGCTTTCGAGGGTGGCGGATCTCGGCCGCCCCTTCGTCGTCCAGCAAACCGTCACCTGCTACCCCCGGGCCCTGGAGCCCGCCGCCGTCGGCGCCGCCGTAGCGGTCCGGCAGATCAGGGCCGTCGCCGAGGCGTACGGGCCGAAGGCCGCCGTCTGGCGGTACGACCCGATTGTCTTCTCTTCCCTGACGCCGGCGGAGTTCCACCTCGAGAACTTCGAGCGGCTCGCCGGGGCGCTGGAGGGGGCGACCGATGAGGTGGTGATCTCCTTCGCCCAAATCTACAGGAAGGCCGCTCGGAACCTCGACCTCGCGGCCCGCAATTTCGGCTTCGCGTGGATGGACCCCCCCGACGATGTCAAGCTCGACCTCGCCTCAAAGCTCGTGGAGGTGGCGAGGCGCCACGGGATGAGCCTCTCGGTCTGCTCTCAGCGAAAGTACATCGTTCCCGGCGCAAAGGCCGCCCGGTGCGTCGACGCACGAAGGCTCGCCGCCGTCGGTGGGCGGTCGATCCGGGCCCGGCTGAAGGGGAAGCGGCCGGAGTGCGGCTGCTACGAGGCCGTCGACATCGGCGAGTACGACACCTGCCCCGCAGGATGCGCCTTCTGCTACGCCGTCCTCCATCGGGAGATAGCCTTGCGCCGGCGGGAGAGCCACGACCCCGAGGGCGAGTTTCTTTGGGGGCCGGGGGAGGAGGCGGCCTCGTCCCCGGAGTCGAAGGGCCAGACGACCCTCTTCTGAGGCCGGACCGTCCGGTCCAAGATCGCGCCGCCTCCGCCGCCTCAGCCTCCTCAATAGAGCCACCACTGCCAGATCATCGGCTTGTTTCTGCACATGAGAACCGCATCTCTGGAGTAGTTTATCTCGAAGGCGTCTCGGCGTTCTTTGCCCTGCTGCTCGCTCCAGATCGCCTCCGGATCTATGAAGACGGTGGGCTTTAAAGCCATGTCGGCGTCTTCGGCGTAGCTCGCATGACCCTCCCCGGGGCCGGCCCGCGTCGCAGAAAAATTCCCCATCCAGAAATCCCCATCGGAAGAGTAGGCGGAAAATCTTCCCCGGATTTCGTCAGCGTCAAAACCGCCCACCAGCCTGACGAAGATGACGGGGCTGTGACGAAATGTGATGGCCATGTCGATGCTCCTCCCCTCCGCCAGGCCTATCAGAAAGCCATCGTTTCTTCCGCCGAGGGTAGATCTCCCGCCGAAGGTGGAACTGGCGTTGGAGAAGGTGGCGACGCTGCCGCCAGCCAGCGGCCCGCCGTCGTTTCCGCCCTCTAATTCATAGCCGATCAGCCATGTGCTCGATAGGTCTGAAACTGCTACCGAATAGCAGGCGGAGATCTGAAAGACTATCAGTAAAACGATCAGCGTCTTCATCGATCTAGACTTCCCTAAAGCCGGCCAGTCCCATCCGGCCTAAATCCGCAAAGATTGAAGTTTTGGCCGGACATCCCAAATCAACCCAAATCCCGATACCCCAGCTCCCTCGCCATGACAAACGAGATCTGAGCCTCTGAGCTATGCCCCAGAGCCTCCAGCGCCAGACCCTTCTTCTGCCAGAACCTCCCCTCCAGCGGATAGAGGTCTATGGCCGCTTCGTAGGCCAAAAGGGCCTCCTCATACCTCTCCAGCTCCATGAGAAGATCGCCCTTCTCCTCCATGGCGAAGAAGGGCACTGGGCCCAGCTCGATGACCTTGTCGAGGGCCTCCAGGGACTCGTTGTACCTGACAAGGCCCTTCAACGCCCGAGCCTTGCCGCCCCAGGCGCCGCTCAAAAGATCCGACTGAGGGGGGTTCAGATCGATGACCTTCTCGTAAGCCGCCAGAGCCTCCTCATTCTTGCCCAGGCTCAGGAGTCTCCCGGCCCGGCCTCGCCAGCCCCGGGGGTCCTCCGGATTCAGCTCGAGGATCCTGTCATAAGCCGCCAGGACCTCATCTGACCGGTTCATCGCCTCGAGAGCGAAGGCCTTCTTCAGCCAGAAGAAAGCAAGCTTATCAGCGTCGTCTTCGGGGATCTGCTCGATGGCTCTATCAAGAGCGTCAGTGGCTTCGTCGTACCTGCCCATCCGAAGCAAGATGTAGCCCCTGCTGGACCATGTATTCGGGTCGTCGGGGTTCAGCCCATAGAGTTGGAGGGTTTCATTGTAGGCATCGGCGCCCTCCTTCGATCTTCCGATCTCGGCGAGGGCCGACCCCTTCACCCTCCAGAAGTATGCCAGCTTCTTCGTGTCGTCGGAGTCCGTCATCTCTATGGCTCTATCGAAGGCCTCCAGGGATTCGTTGTACATGCCCATAGCCTTCAGGAGGTAGCCTTTATCCATCCAGCTTCGGGGGTCCGGATCGACCTCCAGGGCCCTGTCGTAAGAGGCCAAGGCATCTTCATAGAGGCTCTCGTTGTTTGTTCTATCAGCCAGACCGGCGAGGGCGAACCCCCTGTACGTCCAGGCTTCGACATTTTCTGGATCGAGCCTGATGGCCTCGTCGTAGGCCTCAAGCCGCTCCCTCTCGTCGCTCAGGGCCATGCCTTTGGCAGACCAAGCTCTGGAGCTCTGAGGGTCCAGCTCGATGGCCCTGTCGAAGGCCAAAAGAGCTTCCCCGGTCAGCTCTCCGCTTTTATAGCCATCCCCGAAGAACTCGGCGATGAAGGCCAGGTTGGTGAGGGCTTTCCCCTTATTCAGCCAGGCGTCTACATCCTCCGGATTCTTCTGGAGGCGTTCGTCATAAAGCCTGACGGCCACCTCGTAGGCTCCTCTGGCATCTTCCACCCTCCGCATGGTGGATAGGGTCGCAGCTCTCCAACCCCAGTAGTCTGCATAATAGAGGTCGTACCCCACCGCCTCGGGCGGGGCCGACAGCTCCGAGTCGTTCTTGAATAGGGCCTTGAGGACGTCACCTTTTCCCAGCCAGCCGTCGGCGCTCTCCGGGTCCAGTGAGATGGCTCTTTCGTAGGCGTCGAGAGCCTCCTCGTAATATCCGCTCTCGCGGAACTCGTGGCCTTCGTTCAGCCAGGCGTCGGCGGTCCGATCCTGGGCGAGAGCGGTCGTCCATGATGCAGAAAGCACCATCAGCATACAAAACAGTACTCTCATCTCAATCCACTCCTCGTTTTGTCATTCGAAGATGACAACATACCTCTAAACGATTTCATCTCTCAACCCCCACTCCACCGAACTCCTTTGAAACTACGGCATAATTTTCGATCGGCTCCATCAGTGGATAGTTGTCCTTGTCAGCCCCGACCAAGTAAGGCATCTCCCCTATGCCATCTCCATCGGCATCCTTCCCTTTGTAGTAGGTCCAGAAGTTTCCGATGTAACTGTCGAAGCTCGAACCCTCATACGTGTACGTCAGAACCTCTGTAGAGTTCCACTTGTTTGAAGAGCTGCTCGATTGTATGTTGTTGGAGTTGTTAATGAAGTTGTTGAGGTAGACGGCGTTATCGTCGGATCCGATGATGCCCATGCCCGCGTTCCTGTTGTCTCTGATCTCGTTTGCTCTTATGGTGTTTCCAGCAGAGTTGCTCAGGTAGATGCCGGACCAGCTCTCCGTCAGCTCGTTTCTCTCGATTACGTTATCATCAGAGCCGTGAAGATAGACCCCCGACTCAGCGTTGTTTATGGCGATGTTGCTCCTGATCGAATTGTTGTAGCAGTGGTAGTTGAGATGGATCCCCCTGGTGTTGTTGGCGATCACGTTGCCCTCTATCCTGGAGTTGCTGGTGTTGGTTAAGAATACCCCCTCCATGTTCTTCTCCAGCACTGAATCCCTGACGGTTATGTTATGGCAGCCGATGCAGTAGACCGTTCCCGCGTTGGATGACGAATCTATAACCGCATCAGAGACGTTCACCAGGTGGTAGATCCTTCTACCATTTACAAGGTTGCTGGCGTCGATATCGTTGGTGGCTGTAGCATCGTCCCCCCAGCCGTTGTAACCGAAGTTGAGATAGTTGCCGGACATGGAGTTGTTTCGGAGGATGTTGCCTCCGGAGAAGCTGATGATCATGCCGACTACGTTATAGTCGGCGACGTTCCTCTCCAGGACGTTCCCGCCCGTGATATCAGAGGGGCTGATGCTGGAAAGAAGGATGCCGCCACGGTTGCCGCTGGCGTTGTTCGATGCAAGAGTGTTGTTGCCGGATGCGACTATGATGCCGTAGCTGTTGTTAGTGGCGACGTTGCCCCTGATGGTGTTGCCCTCCGAGTTCACCATTATGCCGGCGTCAACATAGCTTCCGCTGAATACCCCCTTGCCAGAGGAGTTTGTGACATGAAACCCTTCTACGACCCCGCCGTCGGCGGAGAGCTTTATGGGGCTGCCTTCGTGTCTTGCATCGATGATCGGCATCCCGCCGCCCGTATCCACGCCCCTGAGGATCACGGGCTTGGTAACGTTGACCGTCTCCAGATAAGTGCCGCTGCAAACCTCGATCAGGTCACCTGGGCTTGCAGCTTCCATCGCCTCACTGATGCTGGCGAAATCGCAACCCTCGGCGCAGACTTTGTACGTTGCCCCGCCGCCAGTCTGGGGGGCAGGTTTTGGCGCAGAGAGCGGAATGTCACAGCGAACCAGGGGATGTCCGTCCAAATTGGTGCCGCCGAAAATCTCATATGCGTCGTCGCAGATGCCGTCCCCGTCCTCATCCTCACATCCTTCGATGAAATCGCTGTAGTGATTTCCCACTTTGCCGTCATCCCAGCGGTTCGTCCCGTCGTCGTATGCGTCGTACTCGTTGTTGTCGGCGAAACAGTTGTTATAGATGAAGTTGTTCTGGGAGTCCGTCAGAAAGATGCCACGCCCGATGTTGCCGCTCGCGTAGTTGCCGGCGATGGTGTTATTTTCGGAGTCCTGCAGCTCTATTCCAGATAGCTGATTGTCTAGTGCTCGATTGCCCGAGATGGAATTGTTATTGGAGTCCCAGAGGCGGATCCCGACTCCTTGGTTTTGGCGAAAATCGTTTTCTGCGATGATGTTCTCCCCGGAGGAATCGAGTTCGATCCCAAAATGGGGGTTGTCCTTGACGACGTTTTCGATGATGGTGTTGTGGCTGGAGTTCCACAGATGAATGCCTGCAAACCCGCTCCGGATCAGCCCCCTTCCGGCGTTGGAGCTGAAGTTGTTATTGGCGATGACGTTATTGGTCGAGTTCTCCAGGTAGATTCCGGCCCACGTGTTGTACGAAACGTGGTTATCCCTGACGACGTTTCCCTTCGAATCCCAGAGGGAGATGCCATTCCAGCTGTCGGTAACCGTGTTATTCAAGATGGCGTTGTCATCGGACCTAACAGTGATGCCCGCCGGCTGCGCCGTTCCGACGCCGCTGTTCTTCAGACTGAAACCCTCCAGGACTATCCCATCTGCCGAGAGGATGATGGCGCTGCCGTTTTCTCCGGCGTCCACAACAGGCATATTCAGGCCGCGCAAGGTCAACCGTTTGGTCACGTTTACGTTCTCGCGGTAAATACCGCCGTCTACCACGATGAGATCTCCGGGACTGGCGGCATCGATGGCCTCCTGAACTCCGGCGAAGTCGCCGGGAACGTGTATCATCTCTCCATAGGATTGGTATATGTCGCTCCCCTTGGCGCTCTCCTGGGCCATGGACGGGGCGCAAAGCATCGCCAGCGCCGCCATGACTAGGGCAAGCATGGTCTTCGCTACAAGATTCGTCGGCCCTCCGAGGGCTGCGAGCGATCCGACTTTTCCTTTCACATCAACCCACTCCACTTTTCTCAACCTTCAAACGATTATTAAATTTTCGATCGAGATCACTCCACATACCCCAGCTCCCTGGCCCTGGCGAAGGCAGCTTCCGCCTCGACCTGGCGGTCCAAAGCCTTCAACGCCTCGCCTTTGCTGCCCCAGAACTTGGCCACACCCGGATATCTTTCCAGGTTTCTGTCGTAGGCAGAAAGGGAGTGTTCGTAGGCTGCAACAGCTTCCTCATGCCTGCCCAGTTTATCAAGAGCTCCTCCCTTGGCAAACCAGACTCCTGCGATGTCCAGGTAAGATGGATCTATCTCAATGACCTTATCGAAGGCCTGTAAGGCATCGTCGTATCGGCCCATCTGGTTTAGAACAAAACCTCTGCCCGCTAGGGCTGAAGGGTTGATCGGGTCGATCTTGAGGGCCTCTTCGTAAGCATTGAGAGATTCGTTGAACCGCTCCATTCTGCTGAGAACCAAGCCTTTATTGATCCATATGTAAAAGCTGTTGGGATCGATCGTCAAAGCCTCGTCAAAAGCTGCAAGCGATTCATTGAATTTGCCCATGACCAGAAACGTTATGCCTTTATCGATCATGGACTCAAAGTGCTGGGGGTCCAGGTCGATGGCCTTGTCGTAAGCATCCAAAGCTTCATCGAACTTGCCCTCGTTTCGAAGTACTGTTGCCCTGTTATACCAGATGTTGGCCAGATCCTGGGTCGAGTTGGCACTTTCGAGGGCCTCATCGTGTTTGCCCATCGTCTCCAAAAGGCTCGCCCTGTTCACCAATGCTCCTGGTGTTTCCGGATCGATCTCGATGGCTTTGTTAATGTTGGCGAGAGCCTCATCGAGCATGCCTTCGACCTCTTCGGTTCTGATGCCAGCCTGGCCCTCTTTGTTCTGAGCAAAATGGATCAACGTAACCCCTTTCCCATGCCAGTTACCTGCATCTTCGGGGTCTAACTCGAGGGCTTTGTCGAAGGCCTGGAGGGACTGGTTGAATCTAGATGGGGCATCGGTGGACCAAGCCATATTATCGAGCGCATTACCCTTGAAAGCCCAGGCTGAAGCATTGTTGGGATTTATCTCTATGGCTCTGTCGTAAGCTTTCAAAGACTCTTCGAATATCTCGACTCTATTTTGCCCGTAGAACTTGAATGCCAGCATGTTGAGGGCTGCGCCCTTGTACAGCCATGCATCGAAGTACTGCGGATTCATCTCCAGGGAACGGTTGAACGCGTCGAGCGCCTCTTCAAAAGATTCTTGGTGGAACAGCTCGATGCCTCTTCCGAACCAGTCTTCTCCTGCGTACTCCTGCGCCAGAGTGCAGCTGCAGAGCGCAGCCAACGCTATCAGTGCAAGAGCGAACCTCGTGCTCGCTCCTGACTTCATCAGCCCGCCCTGGGCCACAAACGATCCAGATTTTTCTTTCACATCAACCCACTCCTCTTTTTTTCCATCCAGATATAATCACAAAAAATTTTGGCTGGAGTTCAACCCTCATACCCCAGCTCCCTGGCCCTGGCGAAGGCAGCTTCCGCCTCGGCCTGGCGGTCCAAAGCCAAGAGGGCATAACCCAACCACCAATATCTTCAGCCGTTGGATTGCTCAGCATTGATCTCGATATCCTTTCGGAAGAGCTGGACCGCCTTCTCGTAGGCAGACGCTGCCTCCTCGTACCTGCTCACGCCATCCAGGGCGTCTGCCTTCTCCTTCCAGAACTTGGCAGCCTCCGGGCTTATAATGAGGTCGATCTCGAAGGCCTCAACAGATCTGTTGTAAGCCTCGACCGCCTCATAGTGTCTGCTTAATGCATCCAAAGCCCTTCCCTTACCAAGCCAGGCCTCGCTGTTGACAGGAGGTAAATCAGGTTCAGCTGCATTATCATAGGCCAAAAGGGCATCTTCATAGCGTTCCATCCTCATGAGAAGATGGCCTTCGTTCAACCACGCCATGGCTGAGGCTGAACCCAGAGGTTGGCCGGAGCCCAGCTCTATGGCTCTGTCATAGGCCTTGAGGGCCTCTTCATTGCTCCCCTTCTCTACAAGGATATTTCCCTTGATCCGCCAGGCATCGGACTGCCACAGTCTCTCTTCCGGGCTCACTGGGATCGTATCAGCAAATGCATCCAGCGCGATGGCCGCCTCGGAAATCCTTCCCATAATCATGAGGGTTCCGGCCTTCTCCACCCTGGCCTCCATGTTCTGGGAGTCAAGCCTGATGGCCTTATCGAAGGCTGCGACTGCCTTATCGTACTCGCCCTGATCTCGAAGCATGAGGGCTTTGTACCTCCAAGCCTCGGCGTTCTGGGGATCGGCCTCAATCGCTTTATTGAAGGCCTGAACCGATTCTTCCAGGGAGCCTTTCGTCATCAGCTCCAGGCCTTTTCTGAGCCAGTCCTCTGCTGTCTTCCCCTGCCGCCCAGGCGCAGCTACAAAGAGCTGCCAAAGCGATCTGAGCAAGAACAGATCTCCCTCCCGCTTCCTGACTTCAACCGCCCGCCGAGGGCCGCCAACATTCCAGTTTTCCCTTTCACATCTACCCACTCCACTTTTTCCATCCAGATATGATCAACAAAAATTTCGACATAGGTCACTTCTCGTACCCCAGCTCCCCCGCCCTGGAGAAGGCGGCCTCTGACTCGTAGTTTCGGCCCAGCGCCATCAGGGCCTCACCCGTAGCATGCCAGGCTGTAGCAGAGAGGTTCATGGCATACAGATCCAGTGCAGGCGTTACATTGGAAGGCGCAAATTCAATGGCTTTATCGTAGGCCTCGATGGCCGCCTCATACCTGCCATTATCGTAAAAGATCCGGCCTTTGCCCATCCAGGCGGCTCCTTCTTTTGGATTGAACTCTAGGGCCTTGTCATAGGCTTCGAGGGCCTCCTCGAGTCTGCCCAGATGATATAGAGAATTGCCCTTACAGACCCAGATATCAGGATGCTCGGGCAGCATCTCGATGGCTGCATCACACGCCTCGATGCACTCGTTATATCTGCCAAGCATATATAGTGCATAGGCCTTGCCAGACCAGTTCGGCCAGCCATGTACTGGATTCAGCTCTATGGCCTTCTCGTAGGCCTGGAGAGCCTCTCCATATCGGCCTGCATCACTGAGGGATTTGGCCATGCCACTCCAGATCGTGGATTGATTTTCGATATCATCGACCGGTATAAGCTCAGCTGCCATAGCCCAGGCATCTATGGATTCGTTAATCATGCCCAGGCCCTCAGAATAGCACATGGCTTTGTCCATCCAGGCGCCTGGAGCCTTTGCTGCACTGTGCTCGATAACCTCGTCGTAGGCCTTAATGGCCTCGTCCCATCTTCCCATCCCCGCAAGGATTAGAGCTTTGGTTTCCCAGGCGCTTGCATCGCCGGGGTTTTTCTGAAGAGTCCTGTTATAGATCTCCAGGGCATTCTCCCGAGCATCTATAGCCTCGGCATCTCTTCCAAGACAGGAGAGTACCACGCCCTTCTCTATCCAAGCACTATCATCCTGAGGATTCTCCTCCAGAGTTTGGTTTAAGATCCCCAGAGCTATCTCGTATTCTTTTCTGGCATCATCTGTTTTATCCATAAAAGAGGATATGTGGCCTTTACTAACCCAGGCATCGGCATTCTGAGGATCTATCTGGATAGCCTTATCATATGCCTGGAAGGCCTCCTCATAAGATCCATTTTTGCTCAGATCCAGGCCTTTTTTGTACCAGTCCTCAGACGTCATCTCCTGCGCCAAGGTGCAGCTGCAAAGCGCTGCCAAGGCGATCAGAGCAAGAACAGACCACAACAGCCCGCCCAGGGTAGATAACGATCCGATTTTTCCGTTCACATCAACCCACTCCACTTTTTCGTCCATCAAAAATTATCATAAAATGTGATGAGCTGGAGATCACCCCCCATATCCCAGTTCCCTAGCCCTGGCGTACGCCGCCTCGGCCTCAGAATCGCGGCCAAGGGCCTCCAGGGCTTCACCCATCCACTGGTACCTCCAGATGTTCGAAGACTCGGCGTTCTTCTCGATCTCGTCCTCGAAGGTCCCAACCGCCCGCTCGTAGGAGGCAGCCGCCTCCTCATGCCTGCCCATCCCCTCCAGAGCATCGGCCTTGTACTTCCAGAACTTTGCTATCTCTGGATATGCGGATGTCTCAAGCTCGAAGGCATCTGCCGCTCGCTCGTAAGCCTCAGACGCCTCATCTCCTCTCCCCAATGCCTCCAGAGCCTCAGCCTTCCAGAGCCACGGCTCGCCAACCAGAAGCATCATGGCTGGGCTTGTGAGCCCAGCGGTCTCATTGTAGGCAGTGAGGACCTTATCACAGGCCTCGACAGCATCCTCGTACCTACCGAGCTTGTTTAGGACTCGTCCCTTGTTGGACCAGATGCCATAAAAGGTCAGGGGGAGGGGTTCATCGTATCCCAATCCCAGCTCTATCGCCCTGTCGTAGGCCACAAGAGACTCGTTCCAGAGCCCCTGCTCGGCGAAGACGTTCCCCTTGCTCCGCCAGGCGCTGCTCTGCCAGAGCCTCTCCTCGGGGTCCTCTGGGACCTCGGTCGTGAGCTCGTCAAAGATCGCCAGTGCCTCGGCCTGCCTCCCCATGACCATGAGCGTTCCAGCCTTCTCCACCTTCACCCTCGCGTTCTGAGGGTCCAGCTCGATGGCCCTGTCGAAGGCCACGATCGCCTCATCGTACTCACCCTGATCCCGGAGGATGAGGGCCTTGTACCTCCAGGCCTCACCGTTCTGAGGATCGACCTCAATTGCCTTATTGAAGGCCTCAACCGATTCTTCAAGAGAGCCATTGAAAAGCAGCTCTTCACCCCTTTCAATCCAGTCCTCTGCCGTCTTCTCCTGCGCCAAAGTACAGCTGCAGAGCGCCGCCAAAGCGATCATACCAAGGGCTAACCTCATGCCAGCTTCTGACTTCAGCCGCCCACTTGGGGCCGCCAACGATCCTGTTTTTCCTTTCACTTTAACCCACTCCTCTTTTTTCCATCCAGATATAATCACAAAGAATTTCGGCTGGGGTCAACTCTCGTACCCCAGCTCCCTGGCCCTGGCGAGGGCGTCTTCAGCCTCCGAGTCCCGGCCCAGGGCATGCAGTGCAAGCCCCTTGCCATGCCAGAATTCGTCGTACTCAGGATACTGCTCGATGGCCCGGTCGTAGGCTGTGACGGCCTCTTCGAGCCTGCCTGCAGCCATGAGGGCATCGGCTTTGGAAATCCAGGCATTTATATTAGAAGAGTTCAGCTCTAGGATCTCATCGAAGGCCTCGGCCGACTCGTTGTACCTGCCCAGGTCCTTTAGAGCCGTGCCTTTAAGAACGAGGATCATATCGCTGCAGTTCTCAGAGCCGGTCGCAAGCGCCATGTCGAAGGCGGCAATCGCCTCCTCCTGCCTTCCAGGAGTGTACTGAAGGACATTGCCTTTGGCAGCGAAGACATATGCGATCTCGTCAGACTGATTGACTGGAAGGTGCTCTATGGCCTTATCAAAGGCCGCCAGCGATTCGTCAATCCTGCCAAGAACGCTCAGAGCAAAGGCCTTTCCTTTCCAAGCCCCTGGATTGCTGGGATCGATCTCCAGCGCCCTTTCGAAGGCCTCCAGCGACTCGTTGTGTCGTCCATCATCGTAGAGGACGCCATCAACTACGGCGAATTCTGTGTTGCAGAGGATGCGGCCTTTGCCAATCCAGGCGTCCACATTTTCCGGGTCAATCTCCAGCGCTCTCTCGTAGGCTTCAAGCGAAGAGTTGAATTTTTCCCGGTCCCAGCCGAAGTCCGTCATTCTGGAGAGAGCATCGCCAACGTCCACCCAGGCTTTTGAATCCTGTGGATCTGCCTCAATTGACCCGTTGTAGATCTCAAGAGCTTTATTGAAGGCGACATTTGCCTCCTCAAAAGCTCCATTTTCCAGAAGCGTTTGGCCCGTTTCCATCCAGCTGTCTGCATCCATCTCCTGGGCCGCGGAGGATGCCTTGTACCCCATCTCCATTGCCATGGCAAAGGCGGCCTCTGACTCGGAGGTTCGACCCAGAGCCTCCAGAGAGAGGCCTTTATTATGCCAGGCTTTGGCCGATGTTCCCTCATCTATGAAAAATGGTGAAGATCCGGCGGTTTTGATGGCTTCGTCATATGCTTTTATGGCCTCTTCATGATGGCCCAAAGCCTGCAGCACTTCACCTTTATCCACCCAGATCAGAGGATTGTCGGGATACTGCTCGAGGGATTCGTCGAAGGCTGCTATGGACTCGTTGTACCTGCCCAGAGCCTTCAGAGCCCGGCCTTTGCCGTCCCAACCCCCGAAGCTCGGATTGAGCTCGATGACTTGATCAAAGGTCTCGATCGCCTCTTCGTAGCTGCCCATCTCCAATAGGACCATCCCCTTGTCTTGCAGGGCAGGCAAGTAAGTATGAGATTGCTCATCAGAGAGCTCTAGGGCTTTATCGTAGGCTTCGACCGCCTCTTCGTAACTGCCGCGATTTCTAAGACACATGCCCTTGGTGCAGTAGGCAAAGGCTTGCAGTTCAGTATCGTTGGCGGGTATCTGCTCCATGGCCCTGTCATAAACCTCAATGGATTCGTTGTATCTTCCAAGCTCCATCAAAACCTCGGCCTTGCCCTCCCAGGCCGACCAGGCGATATAGGAGTCCGCATCCCTCTGATCTTGCAGCTCGATGACCACATCGTAAGCAATGACTGCCTCATCCAGCCGATTCATCAATCTGAGAGTTTCAGCTTTGAGAAACCATGCCTCTGCATCTTCAGGGTTCTTCTCGATCCTCTGATTGGAGAGGTCCAAGGCCTTCTGATGGGCCATAAGGGCATCATCATCCTTTCCGATGAGCGCCAGCAACAAGCCTTTTGTCTGCCAAATTGTGGCGTTCTCCGGCTCGATCTGCAGGGCTTCATCGGAAGCAGAGATCGCCTCCTCGACGGAGCCGTTTAGGAAAAGCTCCTGGGCCTTGTTCATCCAGTAGTCTACGGTATCCTCCCGTAGACCATCTCTTTTGCTATGGCTATTATGAACGGACTTCGGACTGATCTCCGCCCTCTCGGCGACAAAAGGACCACCGTCCGCAGCTCTCTGCGCCATCTCCTCTTGGTCGCCAGCACCAGGATTCTCCAAATCGCTTTTGGCAGTAACGAAGTGGGCGACCGATTGGGCAATCGAGCCGTCCAGCTTTGTCCAGTAGGTCAGTAATGCGACTTTCGCTCCTGCGTCATCTCTCTGGGAGACGCTTCCCGCCGTATCGTCCAGCTCTAGATCGCAGTCCAGGAAGAGATCTGTCTCATTCTCCTGGCCGCTTCCCAGGTGAATTCTTACAGCTTTTCCAGAGAGAAGATAATGCTGCGGCAGCATCACTGTAGAGCCCTGAATCTCAAAGCTCCAGTTCTGGAGGCTGACGGTCTCCTTCATCCCGTTGGTGACTTCGATGAACTCGTCGCCTTTGGGGTTGATTCCGGTTATGGTCAGAGTTGGAGGCCCGGCCGTGGCCGTCATCTCGGGCAGTTCGAATATGTACATATCCCAATTTATGCTCGACATGAGGGTGCCGCCGTGCCTGCCCGGATCGGCTGCGCTAGATGCGCTTCCTTTGAGCTGCAATGCTGATACGAAATCGGAGTTAATCTGCTGGATCTCATCGAACGATCCTGAGGAGGAATTGTAAAGTCCGATGGAGACCCTGTGGATCTGGCCGTTGATGAGCCATGCCTTTGTGAAGATAGTGGCGTTCTCTCTCTGCCAATGGAACTCTAACCGTGACATGGATTGGTTGGCTGGGACGAGATCCATGGCTTCGTTGAACACCTCTGCAGATTGGTTGTACCTGCCAAAAGCCGCCAGGATGTCGGACTCCCTCACCAAGGCGGCCAGCGCATGGGACGAGTTCAGCTCTGCCACCAGCTCATAGTCCTCCAGGGCCTCTTCACTCCTTCCCAAAAGATCCACGCCCTCCGCCCTCAGCCACAGGGCTTCGGGGTCTTTTGGGTCCACTAGGAGCATCTGGTCGAGGTATACCATGGCCTTCTGAAGTGATCGGTTAGCCTCCACTCCACGGCCCATGCTCGCCAAGGCCATTCCTCTGTAATGCCAGGCAGAGGCGTTCTGTGGGTTCATCTTCAGACCCTCGTCGTAGGCTTCTAATGCCTCTTGATAGGAGCCGTTCTCGTACATCTCCTGGCCCCTTTTGTACCAGTCCTCTGCGGTCATCTCCTGAGCTGTGACGGATATGCTGAGCAAGGTCACCGTTCCGAGGATTATGACGAGCCCAGCCACCACGTCCAACTTCGATGGGCCTTCAAGGTCAGCCGACGACCCGGTTTTTTCCATTTAATCACCTCTCCGGCGCAATCTCCGTCCTGCTGGTCACAACTTGACCGCTTCCAGCCTCTTTTACCACCGGCAGCTTTACCTCGTACCCCATTTCTGCAGCCTTGGCAAAGGCCTCCTCAGCCTCGGAATTTCGGTCCAGAGCCCATAGGGCCAACCCCTTGTAGTACCAGAGCCTGGGGAACGTTTGGTCCACCTCGATGGCCTTTTCGTAGGCTGGGAGGGCCTCCTCGTACCGGCCCATCTCCATCAACAGATCGCCCTTCCTCTGCCAGCTGGGAAAGTGCAGAGGTTCAAGCTCTATAGCCTTCTCGTATGCTTCAAGCGCCTCATCAAAACGGCCTAACCCCGCAAGCGCCTCGCCCTTTTCGATCCAGGGACCACTGCTGGTTGTATCGATCCTGATGGCCGCCTCGCTCAGGTTCAGGGCCTTCTCGTAAGCCGACTTGGCCTCGTCGGTCCTATTCAGGGCCTTGAGAGCGTCGCCCCTGCCCTTCCAGCCAGAGCTCATCTCGGGATTGGCCGATAAGGCATCATCAAAGGCCTGGAGCGACTCGTTGAATCTCTGCAGCTTGTAAAGGGCATCCGCCTTTCCGTATAGAATATTAGAAGCATTGGCATCCAGGGCGAGGAGAGCATCGTAAGCTTCCAGGGACTTGTTGTACCAGCCGATCTGGACGGCGGCAAAGGCCATCATCTTCCAGGTCCAGCGGTCGTCGGGGTCGATCTCCGCTGCTCTATCGTAGGCATATATGGCCTCTGTATACTTCCCCTGACTCATGAGGGCGTCTCCCTTCGAATGCCAGGCGCCGGCCTCTTCGCCAGAGGTGCTGGCAGCCTCGATAATCTGGTCGTAGATACCGAACGATTCGTTCTGCCTTCCAAGTGCGGCAAGGATGCCTGCTCTGTTCTGAAGCGCCCCTTCCATCTGAGGGTTCAGTTCCAGGGCCCTGTCGATGTGCTGCAGAGCCTCTTCGTATCTGCTTGTATCCCCCAGCTTCTGGCTAAGATAGACGAGGGCAACTCCTTTGCCGTGCCATGCGTCAGCGTTTTCAGGGTCAAGCTCCAGGGCACGATCGAAAGCCTTCAAAGACTCGTTCAGAAGGCTCAGGTTATTGGTGTAGTAGCCGATGTTGTTCAGGTTGCCGGCCTTGTAGATCCAGACTGTAGCATTCTCTGGCGATATCTCCACGGCCCGATCGTGCGCCCGTATCGCTTCACCAAAGACGGCCATGCGAGTGGCTTCGCGGTCTTCAATCCCCAGGTTCGTGCCGCCACCGGTGATCTTCATGCCCAGCGTCGTCATGGCAACGCTTTTGTAGAGCCAGGCGTCGAGGTTTTGCGGTTCAAGCTCAATTGCCCTGTCAAAGGCCTCGGAAGCCTCCTCGTAGGACTCGTTTTTGTAAAGCTGCAGGCCGTTTTCAGTCCAGTTCGTTGCTGTGTTCTCCTGCGCCAAAGTGCAGCTGCAGCAGAGCGCCGCCAAGGCGATCAGGGCAAGAGCGGACCTGACGCCCGTTCTCATCTTCGGCAGCCATCCTTTGGTCGCCAACGATCCGGTTTTTTCTTTCATATCAACCCACTCCATTTTTTCACCTAGACGTGATCTTTAAAAAATTTTGTCTGAGGTCACTCCTCGTACCCCATCTCCTTTGCTTTGACATAGGCCTCGTCGGCCTCAGCCTGGAGACCCAGTGCCTTCAAGACATCTCCTTTGTAAAGCCAGCCTGCCGGCTCTTGAGGATCAAGCTCTGTAACCATTTCGAATGCCTTCAAGGCCTCTTCGTAATTGTTTTGGCCCATGAAGTTGAGACCCTTGAAGGTCCAGACCTCTGCCAATTTTCGGCTTGAGTTGGCAGGGATCATCTCAATGGTTTCATCGAAAGCCCGGTCGGATTCGTTGTACCTTCCAAGCATAGATAGAAGCTCTGCCCTCTGCCAACGGAATTCGATATTCTCGGGGCTCAGCTCAACCGCCCTGTCTACAGCATCGAGCGCATCGCCGGTCCTGCCCAGCCACCTGAGAATAATGCTTTTGTTGAACCAGGCTCCGGCATCCACTTGATCTATCTCCAGTACCTCATCGTAGTAGCCCAGGGACTTCTCAAGGCATTCATTGGCCTCTTCACGATTCTCAGGGCTTTTTTCACGGGCAGATAGCACAAAGAGTGCTTCTCCTCTGCCCTTCCAGGCTGCTGCCAGCAGAGTCTTATTCAAGCCAGCAGCCTCAATGACCGTTCCATAAGCCTCAGCCGCCCCTTCAAAGGACTGGTTCCTGAATAGTTCCCCGCCCCTTTCAATCCAGTCCTCTGCCGTCTTCTCCTGAGCCAAAGTGCAGCTGCAGAGCGCCGCCAAGGCGATCAGGGCAAGAGCGGACCTCGTGCCCGCTCCTGACTTCAGCAGTTCGCCGGATGCCGCCAATAGTCCATTTTTTCCATTCACATCCACCCACTCCACATTTTATCCTTCAATAATTCCCAAGAAATTTGGGCTGGGGTCACTCCTCGTACCCCAGCTTATCGGCCACCAGAAGCGACATGGTGGCGTTGTAAACCTGGCCCAAGCCCCTCTGGGCCTCTCCCCTTCCATGCCAGGCGGTGCTATAATGCGGGCCCAGCTCGATGGCCCTGTTGTAGGCCTCAAGAGCCTCCTGGTTTCTTCCAAGAGCCCTCAGGGCGTCGCCTCTGCCTATCCAGGCGGTGGTATCGACCAAGTGAGGCTCGACGCCCGGAGAGGATTCGAGGATTTGATCATAGACCTCCAGGGACTCGTCGTACCTCCCGAGCTCGTAGAGGGCTCTGCCTCTCGTCTGGAGAAGGACGATGTCGCCGGGATCCTCCATGATGGCCTCTTCGTAAAGGGCCAGCGACCTCGCGAAGGCCTCCGTCGCCTCTCCTTGCTTGCCGGTCTTGTTCAGGGCTGTCCCCTTGGAAAGCCAGGTCTGGGCCAGGGTCTCCGCGTCGCTCTCCGGGATCAGCTGGAGGGCCTCGTCGTAAGCCTCCAGGGATTCATCGTACCTCTTCATCCCGACGAGGAGGCTCGCCTTCCACTGCCAGCTCCCGACGTCCTCGGGGTTCTGCCTGATCGCCTCGTCGAAGGCCGCCAGCGCCTCCTCCTTCCTCTCCAGCTCCGTCAGAATGAAGGCCTTGAAGTGCCACCAGGTGCCGCTCTTGGGGTTCAGCTCAAGAGACTTATCGACCGCCTCCAGGGCGTCCTCCCACCTCTCTGCAGCCGCCAGATCCTCGCTCTTGGCAGCATAGGCCAGGGCGAGCTCTGCGGTGTCGTTTGCGGGTATCAGGCTGATGGCCTTGTCGTAGGCCTCGACGGACTCGTTCATGTCACCTATGCGGCTGATCACCTCGGCCTTTCTCCACCAGACGTTGTAGTCCTGGGGTTTCAGCTCCGTAACCCAGTCGTAGGCCTCGGAAGCCTCATCCCACCGGCCGAGGTTTAAAAGAACGTTGGCCCTGCCCGTCCAGGCGTCGGCGTCCTTCGGATCAGTCTCGATCCTCTGGTCGAAGGCGCCCAGGGCCTCTTCATACGCCTGGGCGGCCTCTTCAGGTCTGTTAAGACGTCTCAGAACTAGGGCCTTGTTCTGCCAGGCCTCGGCGTCGCCGGGGTCCTCCTCCAGGTCCTCATCCAGAAGGGCGAGGGCCTTCTCGTAGGTCTCGGCAGACTCGTTCACCTTTCCCACGACCATGAGATCGAAGGCCTTTCGGATGAGGATCGTCTCGTTCTCGGGATCGATATTCAGGGCTTCATCGTAAGCTGAGATCGCCTCCTCGATGGAGCCGTTGTGGTACAGCTCCTGGGCCTTCTCCATCCAGTAGTCGGTTGTGTTCTCCTGCGCCAGGGTGCAGCTGCAGAGCGCCGCCAAGGCGATCAGAGCGATGGCGGAACTGACGCTTGTTCTCATACTCGGCAGCCTGCTGAGGGCTGCCAACGATCCGGTTTTTTCTTTCATCTCAATCCACTCCATTTTTTTCGCCTAGATGTGATCACAAATAAATTTTTCTGATGTCACCCCTCGTACCCCAGCTCTTCGGCCTCGGCAAAAGCGGCGTCTGCCTCAGAAATGCGGCCTAGCGACTGAAGGGCCGTACCTTTTCCCTGCATGGCAATCATGCTGGATGGGTCAAGCTCCAGAGCTCCGTCGAACGCGATGATGGCCCCCTCATAATCGCCCATCATTTGGAGAACGTTGCCCTTCTCCGTCAGGACTGTGGCAGCATACAGGGCATAGCTGGCAGGCAAAGTCTCGATGAGCTCATCGAATGAATCAATGGACTCGTTATACCTGCCCAGCTCGGCCAGAATGCCGGCTTTATATAAACGGGCCTCCAGGCCTGTGTAGCTCGGATCGAGCTCTATGGCCCGTTCATAGGCCTCCAAAGCCTCCTCCCAGCTGGCTCTGGCCTCATCTTGCCTGCCGGCATCTTCGAGGATATTTCCTATGCCCGTGAGAGCGATGGCCCTGCCCTCCCATGCAAAAGCGAGGTTCCTTGTATCATTGTCCGGTATCAGCTCGATGGCTCGATCAAACGCTTTCAGAGACTCGTCATACATGCTGAGATTCTTGTTGAACGCGGCCAGGGAGTGAAGAGAATAGCCCTTCCTCATCCAGGCGTTCCCGTAATCCGGATCGAGCTTAAGGGCTTCATCATAAGCGATGATCGCATCTTCATAGGCTCTGATCCGCTCAGGATCCTGCGTCTGAAATGCAGCAGCCGTATCCAAAGTATTGCCCTTCTCAAACCAGGCCTCTTTATCGGTTGGATCTATCTCCAGCGACCGATTATAGGATTCGAGAGCCTCATCATACCTGTACAGCCTATCAAGGAGTTCTCCTTTCACAAACCAGCCCCTTGCATCCAGGGGGTTTGCTTCGAGGGATTCGTTGATGAGATCCAACGCATTTTCGTAGGTTTTCTGGGATTCGTTATAGTCACCCATTCGTGATTGAGTATCTCCTTTGCCCATCCAGATTCCAGCATCCTCTGGATCGAGCTCTATGGCGCTGTCATACGCCCTCAGGGCTTCTTCATAGGACCCGTTCTCCATCAGCTCCTGGCCCTGTTGGTGCCAGTCCTCTGCCGTATCCCCCTGTGCAGCAGCACATGTGCACAGCGTAGCCAGAGCTATCAGGGCAATAGCGAATTTAGCATTCATTAGCGATCGGCCTCCAATCTTGGAAAAAAAGGTACTGGGATCAGCTCTCATACCCCAGCTCCTTGGCCGTGCGCGGCCTCAGGCACCATCTCTACCCTTTCGGTGACAAAGGGGCCGCTTCCGGCAACCGCCGTCACCATTCTTGGCCTGTATCCAAGATCCATGGCTTTTACTGAGGCCTCCTCTGCCTCGGCATTGCGACCAAGAACTCGAAGTACAAGGGCCTTGCCACGCCAGGCGTCGATGTATCTCGGATTCAGCTCTATGGCCCTGTCATAGGCCTGTAGGGATTCATTGTGCCTTTGCAGGCCTCTGAGGGCGTTGCCCTGGTTGTACATGACCTGGGCATTTCTCGGATTCTTCGTAATGATTTTGTCGTAGTCCTTCAGGGATTCCTCGTAAGCTTTTTTGGCTTCGTCATATCTGCCCAGGCTGTCGAGAGCCATGCCTTTTCCAATTAAGGCATACTCAGACTGCTGTGGCATCTCCGTAATTGCCTTGTCATAGGCCTGGATGGATTCATTGTACATCCCCAGGTTCCAGAGGGCATCTCCTAAGCCCTGCCAGGCTCTGGCAAACCGGGGATCGATCTCCAGGGCCCTGTTGTAGTAACCGAGGGCCTCATCGTACCTGCCAAGGCTTGAGAGAGCATATCCCTCTCCCCTGAGGGCCCCTATGTTCTTCGGGTCAATCTCTAGGGACCTGTTGTAGGCCTCGATTGAATCGTTGTACCTGCCAAGGCGGTCTGCCAGAATGTCTCCCATGGATACCCAGGCAAATGCGTCCTCTGGATTTTCCTTTGAGGAGGTGGCCATCGCCTCTAGAGCCTCTTCGTACATTCCCTGGTCGTCGAGGAGCTGCCCTTTGAACCCCCAGGCCGCGGAAAGGTTCAGATCTGTAGATGTTTTGTACTTAGTCACAGCTTTATCCGCAAGCTCAAGCGCCCTTTCGTAAGCCTGGGCGCTCTCGTCGTTCCTGCCAAGAATCTCCAGGGCTTTTCCCTTCATCTCCCATTTGCTGCCTGAGTAAAACTCGTCAGGCTCCAGCTCAATGGCTCTGTCCCAGGCAGCTATTGCCTCCTCGTATCTGTCCATGTTGTAGAGAGCATAGCCCTTGCCTCCCCAGGCGAAGGCGTACGATTGATTGATCTCGATGGCTTTGTCGAAGGCTTGGAGGGCCTCTTCATGAGAGTCGTTTCTTTGCAGCTCCTGGCCCCGGTTGAACCAGTCCTCTGCCGTCATCTCCTGCGCCAGGGTGCAGCTGCAGAGCGCCGCCAAGGCGATCAGAGCGATGGCGGAACTGACGCTTGTTCTCATACTCGGCAGCCTGCTGAGGGCTGTCGACGATCCGGTTTTTTCTTTCACGTTAACCCACTCCACATTTTACATTCAAGGTTGACCATAAAAGCGACTTTTAGCCGCAGTCATTCGTCACGTATCAGATGCATGGGAGCCAATCGACGTTCACGGACCCGCAGGTCCCGTTCCCCCAGAGCTGGATGAACTTCTCGATGGAGAAGACCCCCGTCAGGTCCTCGACGGACCTGCCCCACTCGTAGTGGCGGCCCTTGCCGTTGGTGGCCACGTCCCGAGAGAGCCAGCCGATGTGGGCGACGCCGATGACGTTGGAGTTGAAGTTCGCCTCCAGGGCGCCAGTGCATTCGCCGCAGCCGAAGCAGCCGTCGCCCCATCCGTCCGCCTCATCAGAATGTCCGTCATCTCGTCTCGTCTTCACCTCGGTATTCTTCTGGAGGTGCTCCGCCTGGGCGTACTGCTCGGTGACCACCGCGCCGACATCGTAGTTGGCGACGCAGAGCCGATCCTGCCACTTCTGGTCGTAGGTGCCGGTCTGATAGCTGACCGGGAAGTACTCGAACTCGGCCTCCTGGGTGTAGTTTATCGTCCCGCTACAGCGGTCCAGCTCAAACTCCGTCCGCTCGAAGAATCTGCCGCTACCGGAGACCGTCCGAGCCACCTTCTGGCCGCTGTCGCCTTCAGCGGTCCCTGCCGCCAGCTCGTGGCTTCTGTACCCCACTCCCTCGATCTTGGACCGCTCGTAGATGTAATTGGCCGCGCCCGCCGAGCTCGTCAGGACCGCGGCGATCACCGCAAGGATGAGAAGCTCTCGTTTCACAACTCGCCTCCTTTGGAAAGGATGGGGAGGTCGTGGTGAGACCTCATGCCCTTCCAGCTCCACGAAATTTTTCGGCTATGGCGAATAAGGTCAATATCCAAACTCCCCGCCGTCTCTCATCCTCATCACCACTCCGCCATCTGGAAGGCGTTCAAACCCCAGAAAAGAGATCTCCCTCCCGCCCTCGTCCCTCAGGGTGACGTTGGTGGCGGCATCGTTGAGGGCGATCTCGCTCTCCATGAATAGATCGGCCTCGCCGTCCTCGCCCGCTCCAAAGTGGACCCTGACCTTTTCCCCAGGCTCCAGGATGTACTCGGGAAGGACCAGAGATATCGCCTCATCCCCGTCGACCACCAGGGCCCATCCTCTGAGGTTTTTGACCTCATCGAGGTTGTTGGATATCTCGACGAATTCGTCCTCGCCGTCAGCCGCGATCTCGGTGATGGCGATCATGCCTTCAAGAGGCGATGTGAACCCCAGCTCTTCAGCCCTGGATAAAGCCGCATCAGCCACATCTTCACGGCCTAGACGCTGCAGCAAATTGCCTTTCAGATGCCAAGCGAACCCATTTTGCGGATCAAGCTCTATGGCCTCATCGAAGGCGACCAAAGCCTCCTCGTCCCTCCCCAGGTTCATGAGGATGAGGCCCTTCAAACGCCAGGATTCAGGATTTTCAGGATCTATCTCTATGGCCTTCTCACAGGCTTCAAGAGACTCGTTGTACCTGCCCGAGGAGGGCCCGAGAATTTGAGCCTTAGAGAGCCAGGCCATCGCGTTCTGGGGATCCACATCGGTGGCGTTATTCAGCGCATCGAGAGCATCTTCATAAGATTCGACGCTCTGTAATTGTCGTCCCTTCTCGATCCAGTATTCCGGGTTCGCCTCTGGCGTCCAGTAGGCTGCGAACTTATCCAGCGTTCCTGCAGAGTCTTTCAGCGTCAGGTTTCCGGAGACGTCGTCCAGGGCGAGATCGCCGTTCAGATAGACGTCCGTCTCGTTGCTATCGCCCTCGCCGAGGTGGAACCTGATGCTCTCGCCGGGATCAAGGGTGAAATCGGGAAGGACGACCGACTCTGCGCCGTCGATGGTGAGGGTCAGGTCCTCGAAGGTCTGAGCATCGGCTCCATCGTTGGTCATCTCGATGAATTCGTCATCGCCTACCGAGACGACGTTGGTGAGAACCAGTGACGAGGCGAATGGCGTCTCATACCCCAGCTCTCTCGCCTTGGAATAGGCTGCTTCCGCCTCGGCCTGACGGCCCAAAGATTTCAGGGCGTCGCCCTTAAGGTTCCAGACTTCTCCATCCTCGGGATTTATCTGCAGAGCGACATCATATGCCTCGACGGCTTCATCATACCTCTGCAGATCTCTTGCCAGAAGAACGCCCTTCATCTTCCAGGCCATGTCGTCCTCTGGATCAATTTTGCTGGCGTTATCAAAGGCCTCTACAGCTCCTTCGATATCGCCAACATTATTGAGGAGTATTCCCTTTCCTAACCAGAGGGTTACGTTCTTGGGATCGGCCTCAATCATTTTGTCCGTGATCTCCAGAGCCTTATGATAGGCCTGGCTGGATTCGGATGTTCTATTCAGACGGTAGAGCACATTGGCTTTGTTGATCCAGGCCAAGGAGTTTTCAGGATCTATTTGAAGGGCCTTTTCGTAGGCTTGAAGAGCCCCTTCGTCAGAACCGTTTAGGCTCAGTTCATAGCCTTTTTTCAGCCAGTAACCAGGGGTGTTCTCCTGCGCAAAAGTACAGGCGGTGAGCATAGCTATCCCTAACAGAGCGATGACAAGTCTCGTTTTCATTTACAAACCTCCTTTGATCTCATAAAACGGTTCTAGGGTCAATCCCGATACCCCATCTCCCTGGCCTTCCCATAGGATTCCTCAGCCTGGGCCCCAAGCCCCAACGCCTCCAGGACGACTCCCCGGTTCAGCCAGAACTCCCCGTTGAGGGGATATGATTGTCTTCCCTGATCCGGCATATCGATGGCGAGATCGTAGGCTATGGAGGCGTTCTGATAGGCCAAAAGGGCATCATCATCCCGCCCGAGAGCCATCAGGGCGTCGCCCCTCCCCTTCCAGGCATGGCCTCGTTCTGCGTTTACAGACACAGACTCTGGATAAATCTCCAGGGCCGTATCATAAGCCAAAAGGGCCTCCTCATAGGACCCAAGCCCCATGCGTCCGTCTCCGATCCCCCTCCAGGCATCGTCTGCCAGATCAGGCTCCGCCTCCATCGATCGGTTGAAGGCCTCCAAGGCCGCCTCATAATCGCCGAGCCGGAGGAGGGAGACGCCCTCGCCGAGCTCCGCCCTGCCAAGATAGTACTGGTCCAGGGGGTCGAGAGAGAAGTTGAGGTCGATCGTCTGCTGGTAGAGACCCCTCGCCTCTTCGTACCGGCCCATGTCAATAAGGACGCTCCCCTTGTCGATGAGGGCCAAGGCCAAGAAAGGGGGACTGGTCGGAGCTATGTTGGATAGGAGGCTGTCGTAGGCAGCAAGGGACCGGTTGTACTCGCCCCTCCCCTGGAGGGCCTCGCCGAGGAGGATCCAGGCGTCGTAGTTTCTGGGGTCGAGAGTCGTGGCGTTCTCCAAGGCCGCCAGGAACTCATCATCGCGCCCCATCTGACGAAGGATGAAAGACTCCGATACCCAGGAATGAGAGAGCATCTCCGTATCGGATGGAGCAGAGCTCATTCTGGCTCTTTTGGAGGCCTCTAGGGCCTCGTCGTTTTTGCCCATCTGGGCTAGGACTGTGCTTTTCAGCTCCCACGCCCTGGTGTAGTTTCCGTCCATCTCCAGGGCCCTCTCCGAGGCCTTCAGGGAATCGTTGAGGTCGTGCAAGAGGAATCGGTTCAGCCCCACCCCAAACCAGGCCTCCGGATCGTCGGGATCGATCCTGGTGGCGTTCTGGTAGGCCAAAAGTGACTGGTTGTAATCTCCCAGCGCGCTAAAGACCTTGCCCTTGCCCATCCACGCCTGGGCGTCGTCAGGGGATAGGAGGAGGGCCTCATCGTAGGCCTCCAGGGCCTCTTGGTAGGAGCGGTTCTGGTAAAGCTCAAGGCCCATCCCGATCAAGTCTTCGGCCGTATCTCCTTCCGCCGTCGCCGGGAAGCAAAATGCCAGCAGGCAAAAGACGGCGGCCATCATCGCCCTTCTGCCGGGCCCAAGCTTAGCGAGGGCCGCGTCATCGACGTATTTGCTTATCATTCATTCACCTCGAAGACCCCATAAAAAGGGAATATTTGGGTGGATCATTCTCGATACCCCAGCTTATTGGCCACGTAGAACGACGATCCAGCTTCGGTCACTCGGCCCAGAGCGTTCAGTGCCAGGCCCTTGCCATGCCAGGCCTCGCTCAATGTGGGCTCGATATCGATAGCCTCATCGTAAGCCGAAATGGCCTCCTCGTTCTTCCCCTCGGCGCGCAGCACGTCGCCCTTGCCGCTCAACGCCTGGGAGGTGTGATACTTGGGATAGGTGGGCAAAGCGCCCTCGATGGCTTCGTCGTAAGCCGCCGTGGCCTCATCGTACCTGGAGAGCCTGAAAAGAGCCCCGCCCTTGACGACCAGAGCCGCGGTGTCGTTCGATCGGGCTTCATCCAAAGCCTCCAGAGATCTCTGGAACGCTTCACTGGCATCATCAGCTCGGCCCATCTCCTCTAGGACGTCTCCCTTGTCCAGCCAGCCCTGGGCTGAAGAAGGGTCTATCGACAACAGCTCATCGTAGGCTTCCAGGGATTCTTCGTACCTCTTGGCACGGGCCAGCTCTGAGGCCTTGGCGCTCCAGGCTGCGGTGCTGTTGGGATCTATCAGGAGGGCCTCATCGTAGGCGGCGATGGAGTCGTCGGTTTCGCCCATCTCCGAGGCTACATAGCCCTTGCTTATCCAGTAGTACGCGTTCTCAGGGTCCAGCTCTACAGCCCTGTCCAGAGCTTCCAGGGCGTCGTCGTATCTGCCGGAGATCTCCAGAATCTGGGCCTTGGCAGACCAGACCAGAGCCAGCTGGTCCGTATCATCGGCAGGTCGAAGCTCGATGGCCCCCTCGAAGGTCTCCAGAGCCTCGTCGTACCTTCCCAGAACGAGGAGATACTCAGCCTTCCTCTCCATGGTCAGGTAATCGCCAGGTCGGATCTCGATGACCCTGTCGTACGCTTCGAGGGCCTCTTCAGTTCGGCCCATCCGAAATAGGACTTCGGCCTTGAAATACCAGGCGTCCGCGTCCTCAGGATCAGCCTCTATCGCCTCATCGCAGAGGTCGAGGGTTTTCTCGAAGCTCCTGCTGGCCTCGCCTTGGTCTCCCAGCGTTGACTCCGCCATCCCCTTGCCGAGCCAGGCCTGGACGTTCTGTGGGTCGATCTCTATGGCCTTATCGTAGGCCGCCAACGTCTCTTCGGGCGTGCCGATCAATTGCAGCTCACGAGCTTTCGTCAGCCAATCCTCTGTCGTGCTCTCCTGCGCCAGAACAGCTGCGCATAGCAGAGACAGTGCCATCAGGATGAGGACAAACCTGGACCCCATCCCCAACTTCGATAGCCCATCGCGGGCCATTGTCGATTCTACTTTTTCGCGCATTTTTTTCCTCACTCCCCAGTATATCATCGAAATGCGATCCATCTCAGTGCGGCATTTGTATATTCAGCCGGGGTTCCAGGCCCATCCGAGGTAGAAGACCCTCTCAGCCTGAGTCGTCACGTCCACAAAGCGCCTCTCCCCTGCCTCTGAACCCCCCGGGGGCGAGATGCCGCCCGATCCGCCTCGTTTATCCTCCGTGCCCCCATCCTCGGCTTCGAGAGGCTTGGAGGGCTCGGTCGACGGCTCCGAAGAAAGGGGCCGAAAGGTCGGAGGTGCGGGCTCGTAGGCCGAGGTGTCATGATTCGTCATAAATCCGGTCAGGTTCCCCCTCCTCCAGCCTCCAAGGCCGTTGGTCTGGACGAAGCTCCCCTTGATCCCCCCATCCATCTCCCCTCCCGATATCTCAGTCATGACGCCGACTCCGTCCTGAAGGGAGAGGAGGAAGAGGTTGACCTCGTTCCCCGAGACCGAACCCGTCATTACAGCGTTCCAGGGCTCGGGATATTCTCCGGTGCAGGCCCCGGCGATCTCAGGGCCCGACTGGTAAACCACCATAGAGAGCATATCGCCCTCCATATCGAGGGTCCAGACGCCCTCGAGCCTCGGGATCTTGGCGACGAGGGGCGCATCCTCCGCCCCCGAGGGCGCAGAATAGATCGCTGCCAGGATAAGGCATGCGACGGCGATTCTCGCATTCATCTCATATCCTCGGCCACGTTCATCGAGATGGCTGAAGAATAGGGTGCGGGATCAGAACTCGAACCCCAAGCTCTCTCTGGCCTTGGCAAAGGCCGTCCGGGCCTCATGGATTCGGTTCACCTATCCCCCAGGACTCATCAAGAAGTCCCATCTCCATGAGCAGGTTCGCCACCGTCCTTGCGGCCGCGTCGGCCCTGGTGGAGTTCTTCTCAATGGCCCTCTCGTAGGCATCGATCGCCTCCTCGCCCCTCCCCAGGCTGATCAGAAGCTCTGCCTTCTCGAACCAGGCCTCGCCGTCCTCGGGATCCGAGATCAGGGATTCGTTGTAGATCTCCAGGGCCCTCTCCCAGGACCCCCTCGCCTCTTCGGGCCGTTCCAGGCCGTATTCGGCGACCCCCCTGCCCCACCACGCCCGGGCGTCTTCTGGATTCTCCGCCAGAATCTCGTCGAATAAGGCAACCGCCTCCAAGTGAGCCTGCCTGGCCAATATCTCGTGAATGATCGCCTTGTCCAGCCAGGCGGTGGCGTTTCGTGGATCGATCGTTAGAGACTCTTCGTAAGCCTGGAGGGCCTCCTCCATACGCCAGCTCAAGAAAAGATCGTGCCCCCTCTCTCGCCAGCTTTCCGATGAGTTTGCGACGGACGTTTCCTCTGCCGATGCCGTGGCCCAGGATGCGGCCAGGGCAGCCAGCAGGAGGGCGGAGATCGCCCAAAATCCCACCGTTGGGCATCTATTCCTCAATTCACTCACCTTCAATTCCTTCGCCCCGTAAAATTTGAAGAAAATGCGGAGATGATCCCTTCTCCTCCAGCTCCCGCGCCCTGGAGCGGGCAGCCTCTGCCTCGGATCGCCGGCCCAAAGCCGAGAGGAGATCCCCCCTCTTTCTCCAGGCCGTCGCGTTCCCAGGGTCGGCGACGGTGGCTTCCTTCAGGGACGCCAAGGATCGCCCCCCCTCTCCCATCTCCAGAAGGACGGCCGCCTTCTCGACGAGGACGAGGGCGGCGTACGCCGGAAGATCGTCGGGGGCGGCATCTGCCGCCTCGTCGTAGGCATCGATCGCATCGTCATATCGGCCGAGGTTGGCAAAGCCCCTCGCCCTCTTGAGGCGGACCTCCAGGCCTGGCGACTCGGAGCCGAGGCCGATGACACCGCCATGGGCAAAGGCGGCCTCTTCGCGGATATCTAGATCCTCCTCCCCCTCGTCTCCATCGGCGAGATCTTGGGCCAGGTGAGAGAGGGCGACGACCTTGCCGTCCCAGGCGAGGGCCAGGCTCCTCGCGTCGCTGAAGGGCAGAAGCTCGATCGCCCTTTCATAAGCCTGAAGGGACTGGTCGTACCTGCAGAAGTCTCTGGTTAGGGCGGCCAGCTCATCGAGGATCCTTCCCCTGCATATCCAGGCGTCGACGAAGAAGGGATCGATCTCCGTCGCCATCTTGATGGCAGAAAGCGCCTTCTCCATCACTTCGGCCCGCTCATCCCCCTCCAGCGAGTTTGATATGAGGCTCAGGACTCTGGCCTTCCCCCACCAGGGCTTTGCAGACGTCGGGTCGAGCCTGACGGCCTCCTCGTAGGCATCGATCGCCCCCGCAGAGATCGGGAGATCGAACCCGGAGGCCATGGCGAGGGCGTAAAGGGCGTTCCCCTTGAAGAACTGAAGAGTCCCTTTATCCGGCTCCATGGCTATCGCCTCGTCATAAGCGGCGACTGCCTCTTCGTAAGATCCAGCTCCGTAAAGTTCCTGACCGATCAAAAACCAGTCATTTGAGGTCATCTCATCCGCCAGAGCGCGGGCAGATATCGATAGCATCGCCAGAAGAACTGCCGCGAATATCTCCCAGGAATCCAGATCGAAGACGATCACAACTCCCAGCCTCTCATCCAATTCATCTCCCCTCTAAAGCCAAATTGCATCTTCAACTGAATTGTAAAATTTGGGCTGGGGCGTGTGGGCTCACCCCAGCCTTCGACCTCTAGCTAGGCCTTTTGCGTCTCAGCTTCATAGATGAAAGCGGGTGGAGGGAATGCCCCCACTCCCCCACCCTATGTAACCCCTAAATTACATAATGTTATATAAACTTTACTATCTGTAAAGAAGATACGTCATGCGCCCGGGCGGCCTGATCAAACTCGGCGGCGGATCGTTTCCAGCAAAATAGAAACGAGAAGGGGGCGAAGAGCCCCTGATCTTGGAGATGAAGTTGTGTTAGTTAAGTTTAAATAACTAAATGTAATAGAAGATTTACATCGTGATGCCCATGGACGCAAAAACCTCGCGGATCTGCAGAATGGTCATCATCGTGGGGACGGTGGCCATCGCCGGATGGTTTGCGGTCATGGCCGAGGCGGCCCTCGTTTTGGCCTCCGCGGCTGTTGGTGCGGTTCTCTATCATCTCTGCAGATCGAGGATAAAAGAGGTGGTCGCCGACGAGAGGGACGAGAGGGTGAGCGAGCGGGCGGCGAAGGTTGCCGTAGAAGCGTTTGCGGCGGCGAGCGCCCTCGTCGGCGTATTGCTGATAGCCGCCAGGAACGAGCATCCCGAGCTGATCAACGCCGGGTTTGCCCTGGCCTTCTCGGCCTGCGCTCTTATGATCCTTTACTCTGCCCTCTACGGATACTACAACCGACGTTACGGATTCGAGCCCTGCGATGAGGAATAAGATCAAAGTCTACAGAGCGATCTTCGATCTGACCCAGGAAGAGCTCGCAAAGAAGCTGGGCGTGACGAGACAGACTATCATCGCGATAGAGAAGGATAAGTACAACCCCTCTCTCGACCTGGCCTTCAAGATGGCGAGGATCTTCGGGGTCAAAATCGAGGAGATCTTCGAATACGATGAGCTGGCGCCAGATCCCTCAGAATAAACGGCCCCTGAAGATGGGGGATCGCCTGAGACCTGAGAAGGCCGCCTGAACTGACCAAAAAGCTTAACGGCCTAGAGAAACCTGAGCGAATAATAACACCATTTATGGAGAAATTCATGTCCGAAGGGCAGGGCGCCCAATCCCCCACCAGGCAGAAGTTCCGGAAGATCAGGTCCCTCTTGACCTCCACCGGGTTCAGCGAAGAGCATCTAGTGATGGGGGCGGCCCTTTTAGCGACCCTGGTCCTGATCCTCTACGCCTTCGGCGCCTTCGAGACGAGAGGCGAGGTCTGGAGGGGGACCTTCGGCGGCCCGGGATTCGACGTCGGAGCCTCGGCCCTGGAGACTTCCGGAGGCCTCGTCGTCGTTGGAAAGACCAACTCCTTCGGAGCCGGCGGGTACGATGGATGGCTTCTCGCGACGGACTCAAAAGGCCGGGAGATCTGGAACCGGACGGTCGGTGGCCCAGGAGACGACGAGGGCGTGGCGATCGTCGCCGCCGATGACGGTGGGTACGCCTTCGCCGGTGGGACCGAATCCTTCGGAGCCGGCGGCTCCGACGGCTGGCTGGTGAGGACCGATCCCCTGGGCCGAGAGATATGGAACAGGACCTTTGGGGGAGCCGGCGACGACTGGATCTCCTCCCTTTATGCAGCCGGTGACGGCGGGTACCTCCTCGTCGGGGAGACCGACTCTTTCGGCTCCGAAGGAAGAGATCTCTGGCTGATCAGGACCGATCCCCTGGGCCGAGAGATATGGAACAGGACCTTCGGCGGAAAAGGAGACGACGTCGGCCGCTCGATAACGGGGACCGCCGACGGCGGCTTCATCATCACCGGCTTCACCGACTCCTTCGGCGCCGGGGGGAGGGATCTCTGGCTCCTCAAGGCCGATTCGAACGGGTCGGAGGTCTGGAACGTCACCTTCGGCGGATCGAGGGATGACGTCGGAGAGGCGGTGATCGAGAGGAGGGGCGGAGGGTACGTCGTCGCCGGGGGGGCGAGCGCCACCCGGGATGGGGAGGCCTCCGATGGGGATGCGTGGCTGATCATAACCGATCCTCAGGGCAGCCCCATCAGGGGCAGGATCCTCAGCGTCGGAGACTCGGGCAGAGACCTGGCGACGACGGTGGAGGCCACCGAGGATGGAGGCTACATCGTCGGAGGCTGGAGCTCCTCCGGAAGGCTCTACTCCTGGCTTCTGAAGACCGACGGGTCGGGGGCGAGGGTGGGGGACTTCACCATCCCGGATTCGGGGAGGGTGAGTGGATCGTCGGTCCTGATCTCTGATGACGGAGGATACGTCACCTGCGGCTGGACGATCTCCTCAGGGAACGCGGATATGATCCTGGCAAAGATTAAGATGTAGCCGATCTCCGGATGGATCGGCCCATCCATTCACCCCTCCCCGACCTTCGTCATCCAGAGGTCAAAACCGCCCCCTGAGCCGCGGTTCGTAAACCCTCCGACGACGTAGCCACCATCCCCGACCTGGAGGACGGAGATGCCGCTCTGGGTCCCATCTCCTCCTAGGAGGGCGAGCCACTCGGCGACACCCTCCGAATCGGTCTTCAATAGAAGGGCGTCATCGGGGCTCGCCCTCGTACCAGCGCGGGATGTCCAGCCCGCGAGGATGTATCCGCCATCTTCGGTCATCTTTACGGAGTTTCCGAAATCTCCAGCAGCCGTTCCCATGGTCCTGTTCCAGACCTCCTCGCCGAGGGGATCGGCCTTCACCAGCCAGACGTCGTAGTCTCCTGACCCAAAGGAGTTAGAATAACCGGCTCCGACGTATCCATCCTCCATCTCCAGGACCGAGGAGAGCCCGTCTTCACCATATCCACCAAAGGACCTCGCCCACTCCTTCTTCCCTGACCCGTCGGTCTTCAGAAGCCAGCCGTCAGATCCGCCGGCTCCGAAGGAGGTGGTCCTGCCAGCCACGACGTAGCCGCCGTCTCTGGTCGCCGCGACCGCCAGCCCCTCATCATCCCCAGGGCCGCCGATCGTCCGGTTCCACTCCTCCGTCCCCGAGGCGTCGACCTTGAGGATCCATAGGTCAACCTTCCCGATGCCGTAAGAGTCGGTCCACCCAACGACGACGTAACCGCCGTCGTCCGCCTCTTCCACCGACCAGGCTGCCTCATCCCCTGGGCCGCCGAAGGCCCGATCCCATTCGAGATTCCCCTCCGGATCGGCCTTGACGAGCCAGACGTCTCTGCCTCCGGCTCCGAAGGAGGTGGTATACCCGGCGACGACGCAGCCGCCGTCCCCGGCGACGAGGACCGACTCGCCTACGTCGACGCCTCCTCCGCCGTAAGTCCGGTCCCAGAGCTTGGTGCCGTTCCGATCCGCCTTCACCAACCACAGGTCACCTTCGCCGGCTCCGTTAGACTCGGTCATCCCCGTCAGAAGGTAGCCGCCGTCGGGGGTCTTTGAAATAGGCCCTCCCACCTCATGCCCCGGCCCGCCGAAGGTGCTGTTCCACTCCTCCTCTGGCAGAGCCAAAGCCGACGATATGGAGAGAAAAATCAGCGTCATGCCCAAAATTCGCTCGATCCTCAAGGTATCTCACCCCGGAGGGCTTTAAGACCTCCAAGTTCTTTATAGTATCCACTCAGATCATGCCTTCATCCGGACCCGGTCCGAAGGTCTATCCTTCAGATACGCAGGCTGCGCCTCGGGCGGCCACCAGCATTCTTCGGAGAGATCCCACAAAAGCCATTATATCCAAGACATAGCATATCCTCCAATAGGCCCGCCGCCTTGACAGCCATGGCAGGCTGGAGATATTCGATGATCCGAGTTCTCATCGTCGACGACGATCCCGCAGTCCTGGATGTCGCGAAGATATTCCTCGGGAGGTGTGGTGACATAGAGGTGGAAGCCGTCGGGTCGGCGGTGGAGGCGGTGGAGAGGCTGAAGGACGACCGCTACGACGTCATCGTCTCCGATTACGTGATGCCTGAGATGGACGGCATATCGTTTTTGAAGTGGGTCCGAAGCCTGGAGCCGGAGATCCCCTTCATCCTCTTCACCGGGAAGGGGAGGGAGGAGGTGGTGATAGAGGCCCTGAACAACGGCGCCGACTACTACCTCCAGAAGGACGCAAACCCGAGGATCCTCTACGCGGAGCTGACCCACCAGATCCGGCAGGCTTCGGAGCGGCTGAGGACAAAAAGGGCCGTCATCGAGAGCGAGGAGAGGTATCGGGCCCTCTTCGAGAACATGAACGAGGGGTTCGTCCTCTACGAGGTGGTCCGCGATCCGCAGGGCAGGGCCATCGACTACGTCGTAAGGGACGCAAACCCCCAGATCGAGCAGATCGCCGGGATGAAGCCCGAAGAAGCGATGGGGAGGAGGGCCTCGGAGATCTTCAGGTCCGACGGGCCTCCTTTCCTGGATATTTACTCGGAGGTGGACGAGACCGGCACCCCCACCAAGTTCGAAGGTTACTTCCCAGAGACGGGGAGGCACTTCAGCATATCCGCCTTCTCGATCGGGAGAGGACGGTTTGCGACCATATTCACCGAGATCACAGAGCAGAACAGGATGAACGAGGAGCTCTGTCGGGCCCATCACCAGCTCCAGGAGATAATAGACTTTCTCCCCGACGCCACCTTCGTCATCGACGAGAGGAAGACCGTCATCGCCTGGAACCGGGCGATCGAAGAGATGACCGGCGTCGCCAAGGACGAGATCGTGGGAAAAGGAAATTACGCCTACGGGGAGCCCTTCTTCGGGTTTGAGAGGCCGGTCTTGATAGACTCGATCTTCGCCGAGGATTCGGAGATCGACAGCGACTACGACCTCCTCAGCCGGAGGGGGAAGGCGATCTTCGCCGAGGTCTACGCGCCCCACCTCTACGGCGGGAGGGGGGCCTACATCTGGGCGATCGCGTCGCCCCTCTACGACGACGATGGGAAGATCGCCGGGGCCATCGAGTCGATCCGAGACGTCACCAGCCGGAAGCGGGCGGAGATGGCCCTCCAGGAGACGAGCGAATACCTGGAGAGCCTCCTCCACTACGCCAACGCCCCCATAGCCGTCTGGGGGCCGAACATGAAGTTCATCCGCATCAACCGGGCCTTCGAGCGGCTGACGGGGTACGCCGCCGAGGAGATGATCGGCGAAGATGCCAAGATCCTCCTCCCCGAGGAGGGGCGGGAGGAGGCCCTGGCTAAGATGGCCTATGCCCTGGAGGGGGAGGGGTGGGAGTCGGTGGAGATCCCCATCCAGTGCCGGGGAGGCGGAGTCAGGACAGTCCTCTGGAACTCGGCGAACATCCGGTCGGAGAAGGACGGGACCGTCGTCGCGACCATCATCCAGGGGCAGGATATCACCGAGAGGAAGCTCGCGGAGAAGAGGCTGATCCAGGCCCACAAGCAGCTCCTGGAGATCATCGATTTTCTCCCCGATCCGACCTTCGTCATCGATGGTGAAAGGAGGGTTATAGCCTGGAACCGGGCGATCGAGGAGATGACCGGCGTCCCCAAGGATGAGATCGTCGGCGAGGGGGACTACGCCTACGGCGAGGTCTTCTACGGGACAAGAAGGCCGATCCTCATCGATATGATCTTCTCGAAGGACGAGGATCTGGAGTCAATATACCATTACGTCAAGAGGGAGGGGGATACCCTCTTCGCCGAGGCCTATGTGACCCCGCCTCGGACCGGGAGGGGATCCTACGTCTGGGGGACGGCCTCCCCCCTCTTCGACAGGGACGGAAATATCTCGGGGGCGATCGAGTCGATCCGGGACGTCACCGAGATCCGGAGGTACCAGGAGGCTCTCCAGGAGGCGAACCGGAAGCTGAAGCTCCTCAGCAGCATCACCCGGCACGACATCTTAAACCAGATCACGGGCCTTTCGGGGTACGCCCACCTCCTGAGGGAGGGACTCCCCAGGGACCCGGCCGTCGAGAGGTACATCGATCGGATTGCGGAGCTGGCGGAGACGATCAAAAGACAGCTCGCCTTCACCCGGGACTACCAGGAGATGGGGGTCAAGGCGCCGGAGTGGCAGAGGGTCAGCGAGGTGGTCCGGAGAGCGGCGGCCGCCTCCCCCGCCGAGATATCCGGTGGGCAGGTCCGCCTCGAGGTGGAGACGGAGACTGTCGAGGTCTTCGCCGACCCGATGCTCGAGAAGGTCTTCTGCAACCTCCTGGAGAACGCCGTCCGGCACGGGGGAGGCGTCACCGGGGTCCGGGTCTCCTTCTTCGAGAGGGGGAAGGGGGGAGCGGGGGCCGAGGGAGGAGAAGGGGATGGCGAGGGCGAAGGGGTAATCGTCGTCGAGGACGATGGCCTGGGGGTCCCCGCCGGGATGAAGGCCCGGATCTTCGACCAGGCCTTCGGGAGGCACACCGGCTACGGCCTCTTCCTCAGCCGGGAGATCCTGGGGATCACCAGGATGACGATATCCGAGACCGGCGTGGAGGGGCGAGGGGCGAGGTTTGAGATATCGGTTCCGCGGGAGAACTACAGGCGGCGTTAAAATTTCAGAGATAAAATAAATTATGTTCTGATGGGCAGAAATCAAGTCTATTTTGACCATCAGCTCGGAAGCTATTCAGCTATCACCTACAGCCCACTCCGCCAGGATCTCCTCCGCGAGCCTCCTCATCCTCTCCTCTCCAATGAGCTCCCCCACCAGCCGGAGGGCGAACTCCATCGCCGTCCCCGCGGCCTTGCTGGTGACGAGCTTTCCTGAGACGACGACCCGGTCGTCGACGTACTGGTCGTCGGTCAGGTCCTTTCTGCCAGCGGGGTGGATCGTCGCCTTCTTCCCCTCCACCACCCCGGCCTTGATCAGAACCGAGGGGGCGCCGCAGATGGCGGCAACGTACTTTCCCAGCTCATCCATCCGGCGGACGATGGTAAGGACCCGCTCGTCCTCGCCCAGGTGAACGAAGCCCGGATAGCCTCCGGGGAGGACTACAGCGTCGAAATCCTCGGGGTGGATATCGTCGAGGGCGGCGTCGGGGATGATTCTGATCCCGTGGGACCCCTGGACGGGCCCCATATACCGGCCGGGCCCCTCTCTCTTGCCGAGGCTTGCGGTCACCACCTCCACCTCGGCCCGCCTTAGGATGTCGACGATCGTCACAAACTCGATCTCTTCAAAGCCCTCTGCCATGGGAACGACGACCTTCAAGACCTGCAGCCTCCAGCTTCTCCTGACTCTACGCTATCAGAGGAGCTTCAGCCTCCGATTTCTTATAACTTTCCCAAAGATCGAAGTCGTGCGGGATTCCCTCATCATTCCAGTCTCCTCAGGTCGAAGGCCCACCGGCTGACGCCCGGGGCTACGTTCCCGCACCTCCGGTGATGCTCAACCGTTAATCCCCGACCCTCGAACTCCCGGATGAGCCCCTCGATCTGATGGCGTTTCTTGAAGGTGTAAAAGTGAATCGCGCCGCCCGCCTTGACGATGGGGCTTATGGCGCCGAGGATATCGTCTCTGCCGTAGGGGGTGGGGACGACGGCCCGGTCGAACCGTGTCTCCGGAGGCATCGCCTCCGCCCCTCTCAACAACGCCATCGTCTCGCCCTCCTCGGGAGCTCTCCTTCTCAGGGCCCGGCAGAAGGCGAAGGCGTCAGCGTTCACTATCTCGATCCTATCGCTGAACCCGTTCAGCTTCGCGTTCTCCGCCATCCACCGGCACGCCTCGGGGCTGATCTCCAGGGCGAGGACCCTCGCCCCCGCCGCTGCGATGGGGATGGCGAAGGGGCCGACCCCGGCGAAGGGGACGATCGCCCGCTCTCCGGGACGGATCATCGAAGCCACCCTCATCCTCTCGCCGGCGAGGCGGGGGTTGAAGAAGACCCGTGAGACGTCGAGGCGGTAAGAAAAGCCGTACTCCCGGTGGCATGTGAGGGTGCGGCCGCCGGCGAGGACCTCGAACTCGGCGACCCTCCTATCCCCCTCAAGCTTTGAGATCTTGTTTAGGACGGTCCTGACGTTCCTGTGAGAGGAGATGATCGCCTCGCCGATCCGCCTCCCCTCGCCCTGCCGGACCGGAGGGATCGAGATCACCGCTACATCCCCCACCAGGTAGAAGCTCTCGACCCCCTGGTGGACCCCGCCGTAGGCGGAGCCTCTAGGATCGCCCTTCCACCTCATATCCCGCCTCCGCTGGCTTTAGGGAGGGGTCCACCGGCGGGAGCCATCAGGCTTTTACGCATAAAGGCCGCCTGGTATCGGTAGAACATAAAGCCGTCGACCTGAGGCCCGTCGGGCAAGAGGCCATCCCCAAAGACCCCGCCTCGCCTGAAGGAGTCCGGAGACCCCGGCGACATTCCGGGGAGAGATCGGGGGGGTCAGATTAAGTAGTTTTAACGCCAAAGATTGGAGGGAGTTGGCGGGATCCGGCGGGGGCTAGAGATGGCCGGCCTTCCGGCCGCCGACGTGGTGGAGGCGGATCCAGTTGAACGAGAACGACGGTTTTAAAGGAGCTCTGAGGGGGGAGTCGATCGCCTACTTCTCGATGGAGATCGGCCTCGACGAGAGGATCCCGACCTACGCCGGGGGTCTCGGGACCCTCGCCGGGGACACGGTCAGGTCGAGCGCCGACCTGGGGATTCCCATAGTCGCCGTCACCCTCGCGAGCCGGATGGGGAGCTTCCGGCAGGAGCTGGACGAGAGCGGAAGACAGATCGAGCATCCGGCGGGGTGGAACCCCTCAGAGCTCTGCGACCTCCTGCCGGAGAGGGCGATGGTCCGGGTTCGGGGACGGCCCGTCGCCGTCGCCGCCTGGGAGCACATTGTAAAGAGCCCCACCGGAGGCGCGGTCCCCGTCCTCTTCCTCGACACCGACCTCGAGGAGAACTCTCCGGAGGATAGGGGGATCACCGACTTCCTCTACGGCGGGGACGACCGGTACCGGCTGAAGCAGGAGATCGTCCTGGGGATCGGGGGGATGAGGATTCTGGATGCCCTGGGTTTCCGGATCAGAAAGTACCACATGAACGAGGGGCACTCAAGCCTCCTCGCCCTGGAGCTTCTGGAGAGGTCTGGTGGGGACCCGGAAGAGGTCCGGAAGAGGTGCGTCTTCACCACCCATACCCCGGTGGAGGCGGGCCACGACCAGTTCTCCTACGACCTGGTCGGAGAGCTCCTCGGTGGGAAGAAGGTGGAGATCCTGAGGAGGTTCGGCGGCCGGGATGGGCTGAACATGACCCTCTTTGCCCTCAACCTCTCGATGTACGTCAACGGCGTCGCAAAAAAGCACCGGGAGACCTCCCGATCCATGTTTCCGGGCTACGAGATCCACTCGGTGACGAACGGCGTCCACTCCTACTCCTGGACCTGCCCCTCCTTCCGGAAGCTCTACGACCGCTACCTTCCCGGATGGGCGAACGAGCCGGAGATGCTGGTGAGGGTCGGCATAATCCCCGACGAGAAGATCGTGGAGGCTCACGCCGCTGTGAAGAGGGAGCTGATCGATTACGTAAACGGGTCGACGGGGGCGGCGATGGACCCCGAGGTCCTGACCCTGGGGTTTGCGAGACGGTCGACGGAGTACAAGAGGCCGACCCTCCTCTTCTCCGACCTCGGCCGATTGCGGCGGATCGGCTCCCGTGAGGAGATCCAGGTCGTCATGGCGGGGAAGGCCCACCCGCGAGACCTCCAGGGCAAGAGGCTGATCGAGGAGATCTTCGGGATCGCCCGAGCCCTGAAGGGCGATATCGAGGTGGCCTACCTGGCGAACTACGACATGAGCCTCGCATCAAAGATAATCTCAGGCGTCGACGTCTGGCTGAACACGCCGCTGCGGCCCCTGGAGGCCTCGGGGACGAGCGGGATGAAGGCCGCCCACAACGGCGTCATAAACTTCAGCGTCCTCGACGGCTGGTGGATCGAGGGGTGGATTGAGGGGGTCACCGGCTGGTCGATCGGCCCTGAGCCGGGCGAGGATCTATCCCCCGAGGAGGGGAGGCGGAGGGACACGGCCGACCTGTACAGCAAGCTCGAGTACATCATCACCCCCACCTTCTACCACCGAAGGGACGACTGGGTGAGGATCATGAACAACTCGATCGGTATGCTCGCCTACTACTTCAACAGCCACAGGATGATGAGAAGGTACGTCACCGAGGCGTACCTATGAGGACGGCCGAGATGATTCATGAGGATATGATGGGGATTACGAGGATCGAGAGGCGATCCCGAAGATGGAGGATGAAGATCCGATGAAGAATGCCGCTTTCGTGGTGACCCTCGCCCTCTGCCTCGCCTCGACCCTGGCGGAGGCGGGGAATATCACCGTCTGTTCGGAGGGCTGCGACTACTCCAGCCTGAAAGCGGCGGTCTTCGCCGCCGGGGAGGGAGATGTAGTAATAGTCGAGAGCGGAAGGTACTACGACCATCTGAACGCGAATAAGAAGATATTCCTACTGGGGGTCGACACCGGCGACGGTCCGCCGATCCTCGACGCCACGGGGTCCGGAAGTCCCTTGACGATAGCCGCCGACGGGGTCGTCGTCGAGGGGCTGAGGCTCATCAACGGCGGGCCGGCCTCCGCCGGGATCCTCGTCCTTTCCTCCGATAACGTCATCCGGAAGAACGACGCCAGCAACAACTACGTAGGAATCCGCCTCGTAGGTTCCAACAACACCACCCTCCGGGGGAACGTCGCCTCCGGGAACCTGGAGTTCGGCCTCATGCTCGAAGGCTCTTCGGGGTGCCTCGTCAGCGAGAACGTCCTTTTGAAGAACTTCCTGGGGGAAGCCTTCGACGACGGCAGGAACTCCTGGGACGACGGCGCCATCGGGAACAGGTACGGAGACTTCGACGACCCCGAAGAGGGGTGCTCCGACGACGACGGCGACGGCATCTGCGACGCGGGCCGCGAGATCCCCGGTGGGCCGAGCTTCGACCGGCACCCCATCGCCGGGGACTGAGCCGAGGATCCCGATCCAGCCCCCACCCATCCCCTCACCGAGAACCTCCGGCTCCTCCACCCCGGAAGATCGGACGATGGGAGGGCGGAGCTGGCGGGGATCTCCGCCGGCCCTTGAGGTGAGGGGGGATCGTAGAGAGGAGACTGGTATCGTTTGAGAGAAATGAGGGGAGAAAGAAAGGCCGGAAGAGGCCGGATCTGAGGGCGGAGTTGGGGGAAGGGAGACGGAGCCGAGATTGGAGGGGAGGACCCGGGACCAGGGGGGCTGGGCCCTACCTCAAAGAGATGGATCGACCTCTATGGGACCGTCGGCGATATCCTCCAGCCTCGCCTTCAGGTCCGAGAGGTCTCCGGAGAGCCGATCCTCCAGGAGGGCGAGGCTCCGCCTCCGCTCTTCGAGCCCCGCCTCCAGGGCGGGGATCTTCTGGCGGACCTGGTCCCGCTCATCCCTCAGCCGCCCCGTCTCGCTCCCCCTCTTCGATAGGCTTTCTTCAAGCAGCTCGATCTCCGCCGTCAGGGCCGCATGGCGGGCCTTCAGAAGCTGAAGGGGCCGATCCTCCTGGAGGTGGTCGATATGCTCGATGACCCGCTCCCGTATCTTCTCCCGGAGGCCGAGGAGGTCCACCTTCGACCGAAGCTCAAAGAGCGCCCCCGAGACGTCCCCCTCCAGGGCCCTCGTCGGCGATCCCGAGAGGAGATCGAAGACCTCCCGGTGCTGGAGGGCGATCCGGTCGCTCTCGTCCTGCTTCACCGCCCTGTTGAGGGCCTTGGCCAAGGGGGCGACGAGGTCCCTCATGCTCATCTCCACCTGATCCCTCTCCCTCATCTTCTCCTCCAGGGACCTCTTCTCCTCTCGCATCCTCATCCCCTCGTCGCTCCTGGCCCAGGCCTCGATCTCCTTCTGGTGGCCCGTCTCCTGATCTCTCAGGAGGGCGAGGAGGGCCTCTCCATCGGATATCTCGGCCGTGAGGGCCTCGATCTGGCCCCTCCTCTCTCGGACCCTCGAAGCGGCCGAGGCCGCACCTCTATAGGCGCCGAGGCCCGCCTCCCGCTCCTGGAGGAGGTCGCTCAAGTCCGATAGGAGGCGGCTGATCGACCCCAGATCGGATTTGATCGCCTCCACCTCTCCGGGGAAGAGGGCGGCGGTATACCTCTGGGCCCGGCCGAACTTCTGGACGGTGTTCTGGAGGAGCTTGAGGATCGCCGAATGGTACTCCTCGGCCGAAGCCTGATCAGCCCTCCGGGGCGGGGCGAGCTTCTCGACGAGGACCCTCATCTGCCGGACCACCGTCTCTCTCGTGGCGGTCCCCGCTTTGAGGAGGCGGGGCGGGGCGTCCTCCCCCGGCTCCGCCGCCTCCAGAGCCGAAAGGTCCCCTTCCAGCTTCCTTGCCAACCGCTCGATGGAGGCGTAGAGGGTCCTCGCCCCATCCTCAAACCCCGGCTCGGCGAATCGGTCGGCGAGCCACTCCTCGACGCGGGAGAGGGCTAGCTTCGGGGGCGGCTCCGACGGGGCCGAGGAGGCCTTCTCCCTCGAAAAGATCTTTTTAAGCCACTTCAAGGCCGATCCCACCTCTTTATCCCTGGAGGGGATGAGAACTTATAAACTATCCGACCTTCCCGCTCCCAAAAGTCTTAAGGAGGGGCGGGCCAATCCCAGCGATCATGAAGTTCGATCCAGCCCGCATTCGGGAGGCTGCCGGCGAGGACTTCGACGCCGCCTGGCAGCAGGGAAGGGAGTACTTAGAGGTGCCGCCCCTAAACCGGCGCTACCCAAGGCGCATCTCGTCCTACGGGAGGCCTCACCCCATCTTCGACGTCATCGGGAGGCTCCGGGAGGCGTACCTCCGCCTCGGCTTCGACGAGGCGATCAACCCGTTGATCGTCGAGGACGGCGAGGTGAAGAAGCAGTTCGGGAGCGAGGCCTTGGCGGTTCTGGATCGGTGTTTCTACCTCGCTGGGCTCCCGCGCCCCGACGTCGGGATCTCCGAGAGCCGGGCCGGCCAGATGAAGGAGCTCCTCGGCCGGGACCTCTCGGCGGAGGAGGTAGACGCCGTCAGGAGGATCCTCCACGGCTACAAGAAGGGGACGGTGGAGGGGGACGACCTCGTCCACGAGATCTCCGACGCCCTCGGGGCCTCCGACGCCCTCGTCTCGACCCTCCTGGCGGAGGTCTTCCCCGAGTTTGAAGCCCTCGCCCCCGCGGCGACGACGAAGACCCTCCGGAGCCACATGACCTCCGGCTGGTTCATCACCCTCGGAAGCCTCGCCGGAAGGGCGTCCCTCCCCACAAAGCTCTTCTCCATCGACCGCTGCTTCCGGCGGGAGCAGTCGGAGGACGCGGCGAGATTGATGACATATCATTCGGCGAGCTGCGTCATCATGGATGAGGACCTGTCGGTGGAGGACGGGAAGGTCGTCGCCGACGGCCTCCTCGCCCAGTTCGGATTTCAGAAGTTCAGGTTCTTCCCCGACGACAAGAGGAGCAAGTACTACGTCCCCGATACCCAGATCGAGGTTTACGCCTACCATCCGGGGCTGGTGGGGTCCTCCACCAAGTACAACACCGGATGGGTCGAGGTTGCCACCTTCGGGATCTACTCCCCGACCGCCCTCTCCATGTATGACGTCCCTTACCCGGTGATGAACCTCGGCCTCGGGGTCGAGAGGCTGGCCATGATCCTCTACGATGCCACCGACCTTCGCGCCCTCACCTACCCTCAGTTCGTCCAGGACCCCGACCTCTCGGCCAGGGATATGGCCATGATGATCAGGGTCGAACGGGAGCCAGTGACCCAGGCCGGGATCGAGGTCGCAAGAGCCATCGTCCGGACCTGCGAGGAGCATGGGGACGCCCCCTCCCCTTGCGAGTTTGAGGCCTGGAGGGGCGAGCTCTCCGGCCGCAAAGTCGTGGTCAAGGTGGTGGAGCCGGAGGAGAATACGAAGCTCTGCGGTCCTGCGGCAATGAACGAGGTGATCGTCTACAAGGAGAACATCCTCGGAATCCCCAAGACGAGCAAGTGGGAGGAGGCCTTCGAGAACGGGGTCACCACCGGGGTCCGGTTCATCGACTCTTTCGCGGAATTGGCCGCAAAGGAGGCCGAGGATGCGGCCCTGAGGGGAGAGGGGTCGGAGACGAGGGTCCGGATCGTGAGAAGCCCGGGGGACGTGAACCTCCGGCTGGAGCCGGCTCTGGAGAGGTACATCACAAGCAGGAAGAGGAAGATCGACGTCCGGGGGCCGGTCTTCACGACGGTGAGAAGCGAGGTCCTCGATTAGGATCGAGAGCATACGGATCGATACTGGACCTTCAAGGAAGGCAATTTGGGGGCGGATAATTCATGGTGAGGACGCCGGATTCGAACGCCGGGGAGAAGCGGGCCGCCGGGGAGGCGGCGGCGGGTATGGTGAGAGACGGGATGGTCCTGGGGCTGGGGACCGGGTCGACCGTCGCCTGGACGATCAAGAGGATAGGAGAGATGGTGGAGGAGGGGATGGAGGTCCTGGGGGTTCCCACCTCCTACCAGGCGCAGGAGCTGGCGATAGCCGCAGGGATACCCCTGACGAGCCTCGACCAGGATCCCGTCCTCGACCTCGCCATCGACGGGGCGGACCAGATTTCCCGGGACCTCATCGCCATCAAGGGCGGTGGCGCCGCCCACGCCCGGGAGAAGGTGGTCGCTCACTCAGCCACCTGGTTTGTGATCGTCGCCGACTCGTCGAAATACGTCGATTCCCTCAGCCATCCCGTCCCCGTGGAGGTCCTGCCCATCGCCGGCAGGCTTGCAAGCCGGAGGATCGAGGAGCTGGGGGGTTCCCCCCAAATCCGGCAGGCGAGGATGAAGGACGGCCCGGTGATCACCGACAACGGAAACTTCGTCATCGACGCCGACTTCGGGACGATCGAGGACCCGGGCCCCCTGGCGGCCCAGCTATCGGAGATCCCCGGGGTCGTCGAGCACGGGATCTTCGAGAACGTCGACGAGCTCGTCGTCGTCATCGACGGAGCTGTGAAGACCTTCCGCCGCGAGTGATACCTTGAGGACGATCTGGTGGGACGAAAAGAGCCGGGCCATCGGGATGATCGACCAGACCCTCCTGCCCGAGAGGCTTGAAAATATCGAGGTCAGATCCGTTGAGCAGCTCTGCGAGGCGATCCAGAGCTTGCGGGTCCGGGGGGCTCCCGCCCTCGGCGCCGCCGGAGGCTACGGCGTCGCCCTGACGGCGGCCCGGTCGGCGGCCACCGACCCCGCCGCCCTCCTCGATGACATCAAAACAGCGGCCGGGGTCATCCGGGCGGCGAGGCCCACCGCCGTCAACCTCTCCTGGGGCGTCGACCGGGCCGTAAAGGCCGTCGAAGAGATGAGAGGATCGGCCACCGTCGAAGAGATCCGGGCCGCGGCCCTGGCGGAGGCAGAATTGATCGCCGAAGAGGACGTTTCGATCAACAAAGCCCTCGGCGACCGGGGCGCCAGCCTCCTCGCGGACGGGGACGTCGTCCTCACCCACTGCAACGCCGGGAGGCTCGCCTGCGTCGGCTGGGGGACGGCCCTCGGGATCATCAGGTCGGCTTGGGCCCAAGGCAAGAGGATCAGCGTCTACGCCTGCGAGACGAGGCCGCTATTCCAGGGGTCGAGGCTGACGGCCTGGGAATTGACCGAAGACAAAATACCCGTCACCCTCATCTGCGACAGCATGGCCGGGATGGCCATGCGCCAGGGGAAGATCGACAAGGTGATCGTCGGCGCCGACCGGATCACCAAAGACGCCGTCTTCAACAAGATCGGAACCTACTCCCACGCCGTCCTGGCGAAAGCCCACGGGATCCCCTTCTACGTCGCCGCCCCCATCTCCACCTTCGATCTCCGCCACCAGGAGAAGGAGGTCGAGATCGAGGAGAGGGACCCGGACGAGATCAGGCGTTTAGGAAACAAACAGCTCGCCCCGCTTGGTGTCCCCATCTACAACCCGGCCTTCGACGCGACGCCCCTCGATCTCGTGTCTGCGATCATCACCGAGCGGGGGATCTACCGGCCGCCGGAGATGCCGGAGCTGTGATAACGGGCGAGTTTTTAAATTCCTAGCCATCGAATGCAAATACCGATAGAATCGGATACCAGCTCAGACCAGCGCCCCGTGATACCTGCGAGCGAGATCCTGGCCAAGATCAAGCGGGGCGAGCCGGTTGAGTACGACGGTGTGATCATCGAGGGCGATTTGATTATCCTCCAGGGCTTTCATCTTTAGGGGGCGAATCAGCAGTTCATGGATGATCTGTTGAGAATATCCCCCTGCTTCAGGACAGATCCTGCTCTATTAATATCGCCTCGATCTGTTCTTCAAGCACAGGGAGATCTTGCTCCACGATATCCCAGATCATTTTGAGATCGATGCTCAAGTATTCGTGAACGGCAACATTCCTGAAACCTGAGATGTTCCGCCAGTCCACTTCCGGATACCTCCCTTTCAGAGAGTCAGAAAGTCGCTGCGTGGACTCGGCAAGGATTTGCAGATTGCGCATGACCGCATCCTGGGTCTTGATATCAGCGAAGAAGACGTCTTTGCCCTCTTCCGTATACTTGATCACCCGCTCGATGCATTCCTTGATATGAATTAAAAATAGCTGATCATCCTTCACAGAGGCACCGCCTCTTCCAGCACTCTGCTCCGTATATACCAGTGAAGGCCCTCTGCCGTCACCACGTCAACCTTGCAGCCCAACAGCTCCTCCAGATCAACCTGGAGTCCCCCCGGAAAGAACGGGGTCCGGCCAGGACCGATGTCAACCAGAAGATCGATGTCACTTTCCTCCCCCGCCTCACCACGGCTTGCGGAGCCGAAGATCCTGACATTGTTTGCTCCGTGCCTGGCTGCAATATCGAGGATCTCCTCCCTCTTGGATTTTAAAAGGCGCTCGATGTCCATAGATCTAATCCTCAGATTCCATTTATCACCGTTTTTATCACTGTCTTTCTTCTATTCAAATCATCTTTTTAAAATCTTTTGCCCCATCCCCTTCAGGTCTGTCCAGATCCTTGCATCCAGCCGCGCCCGACTTCTGATGTTGTCCCCCAACCTTCACCGCGGGGCTCTACATCTTATCCTCGAAGGCTCGGCATCGTCCTCCGTGGCCACCCTCCTCCGCTGCCTGTGTCCCCTCTGTCCCCTCTCCGAGCTTCAAATCTTCCAGCGGATTGGAGATAACAACCTCGCCCTCCCTTCTCTGACGACCTCGATCTTCTTATCGACTTTTTTTTCCGCGAGCTTCAATCATCTTGCAGACGCCAGGAGAATATGAGAAGTTGAAGGTATAAATAGCCCTCTCAGGTTCCGGCTCGAAAAATGCCTTCTCGCCTATTCGTCGTTCTCTAGCCTCTCGCACCCGGGGGCATCGACGCGGCGGTGAGGTCGGATGGAGATTGGGATAGTATTTTGTCGTAGAAGCTATGACTGATGGTTGACAGGTGGAATCGATGGCACCAAAAGACGCCTCCAGAGATGACGGCCTCCTCGGCGCCTCCGACTCCTGGGGGCAGTTCTCCGATGAGTTCATAGCCGAGGTCCTGGCGGCATCAGAGGAGTGCAAGATGGGCAACTGCCGCCGGTATGAGAGCGCCGACGACCTCCTCGCCTCCCTCGACGCCGGTTCATAGTATCATATCTCTTATGTCCACGTAAAACGGGCTATATTCAGGATGCTCCGCCCGAACCTTGGGCACCTCACCCCTTGAGGAGGTAGCCGCCGTCGACGGGGAGGGCGACCCCGGTGATGAAGCTCGCCTCCTCCGATAGGAGGAAGAGGACGGCCCGAGATATCTCCTCGGGCCTGCCGAGCCTCCCCATGGCGTGGGCCCCCACCAGGGCCGCAAACCCCTCCACCCCCATCTTCTCAAATAGCGGGGCCGTCAGCTCCGTGGCGACGTAGCCGGGACAGACGGCGTTCGCCCGGATCTTCTCCCGGGCGTAGTCGAGGGCGATGGACTCGGTGAGGCCGACGACCCCGAACTTGGAGGCGTTGTAGGAGGTCCGGGTCCGGAAGGCCTTCAGCCCCCCCGACCGACGATACGTTGACGATGGACCCGCCGCCCAGGGCGAGCATCTGCTGGACTGCGGCCTTACAGCAGTTGAAAACCCCCGTCAGGTTCACCTCCAGGGTCTCCCTCCAGTCGTCGATCTCCGTATCGGTGATCCCCTTTCGGGAGGGGTTGATGGCGGCGCAGGTCACAAGGCCCCAGGCTGGGCCGGTCAGGTCTCTTATCGAATCGAAGACCTCCTTCACCCATCGGCCGTCGGATACGTCGGCCTCGTGGCAGAAGAACCTGTCTTCGTCGAAGGGGGCTGATTTGGTGGAGGCTTCTCTCTTGGCTTCGAGGAGCTTTTCCCCCCTCCGTCCCAGGATGTGGACATAGGCCCCCTCGTCGTAGAGGTCCCTTGCGATCCGCTTTCCTATGCCGGTCCCTCCCCCGGTGACGACGACGGTCTTGCCTGTGAAGCGGTCCCGTCTGATGAGATGATCATGCGACATCTCTTGTTATTATAATGGCTGCGGGTATATAGGATATCCTCCGGCTCCCCGACCCTAGGGCAGCAGTACCGGGGCTCGTGAGCCGCCGGGATCGCCTAGAGATTCGGGCATTTTGGGGCGGCCGTCTCTTCCGTCTTCGCCTGCAGACCAGCGGGGCTGGGCGAGGACGCGGGGCGGTGGCGCATGGCCGGTCGAGCTCCGATCCCCTCCGCACTGCGAGCGGTGGGGGTGGCCGGATAGGCAGCGGGCGGATCGGAGGCGAAGAGATATATAATCTCTCGGAGAAATTTATGAGCCATGAAACTCTTTGGGTGGGCCAACCGAAAGATTGGCAGGTTGACACTTGTCGACATGGCTCTCACGAAGTTCAGCGTCGCCGCCTTTACCCTGATGATCGCTAAGCTCTGGCCGCCCCTCCTGAGCCTCGACTGGCAGTGGTACGGCCTCGTCTTCGCCGTCCTCGCGACGCTCCCGCTCTGGAATTTCTGGAGAGCCTAAAGCTCGCCTCAACAGAAAGTAAGTAAGGGGAATGGAGTATCGAGGAGCATGGAGTTTCAAGGAGCGTGGAGTATAAAGGAGATGGGTGCCCACCATGACCGCTGAATTGAAAGAAGCCCTCCTGGAACGGTGCCGCGAGATGGAGATCCCCCTGGTGGGGGTCGCTGCGGCAGACCGGTGGGCTGATCCGCCCTTCGAGCCCTGGATCCCCGAGGATTTCTGGCCCCAGGCGATATACCCCGAGGCGAGGTCGGTCGTCGTCATCGGCCTTCCCATCACTCTGCCGGCCCTGGAGACCTCACCCTCCGTATGGTACCGGGAGCTCTACCGGACCGTCAACATCCTCCTCGACCAGTACACCTATCGGATCTCAAACTTCCTCAACGACCGGGGGTTTCCTTCGGCCTTCGTCCCCCGGGACGGGTACGCCGACGTCGAGGCGCTCCTGAAGAACCCCGTCGCCTTCTTTTCCCACCGGCACGCCGCTTACCTTGCGGGCCTCGGGACCTTCGGGGTGAACAACGTCCTCCTGACGAGGGAGTTTGGCCCCCGGGTCCGCTTCGGCTCCGTCTTCACTGCAGCGGCGATGCCGGCCGATCCGTTGATCGCCGACGACCTCTGTACCCGGTGCATGAGGTGCGTCCGGCTCTGCCCTGCTCGGGCCCTGGACGATCGGGACTACCCGGCAGGAATCACCGACAAGAGCGCCTGCACCGCCTACAGCGCCTCCTTAGCGAAGCGGGGGATATCGCCCTGCGGGGTCTGCATCAAGGTCTGCCCCGCGGGGGAGGACCGGGAGCTCTACGGGAGGATGGATCCATCGATATACGACAAGGGCGATGGGGGAGAAGATCTCCGCCGGGCCTGGGAGCACGTCCGATGCCACGGGGGGAAGTGAGACTACTCCCCCTGAGCCAGGGCGAAGAGGCAGGCGGACTGAGTCATTTCCACAGTCTCGAGGACAGCCTCCTGGTCCGGCTCCGGCGAGAGGCTGAATATGTTCAGGAAGGAGAGAGGCGTCTCGGCGATTGCCCATGGAGCGTCTCCTCGTCGGGGGGCGGATGACGTCCTCGGACGCCAACAGAACCCCCGGATCCTCGGCAGGACGGGTCAAGGATGCGGTTTAGTCTGATTCTGTTGTCATCGTCATCTCTCCTTCTAAAGCTCACCTCGGCTTAAGAAAGCCTGGGATGAGAAGAAGGGGTGAAAGTGACAAATAACGCTTCCGGGGGACCTTCTCCCCATCCTCGCCTGCCTTGGCTCGATGGACAGGGTGGTATCTTTGATTCGGTTGATATTTCGTTCGGAGTTCTTAGATACGCTGCACAGCGATCGTCAGACATCAGATTGATCAGGCTAGAAAATTCAAAAAGTAAAGTTAAATAGTTACATCTCATAAAAACGTACTTAGGAGGTGCTTGGTCAAGAAATTGAGCAAAAGGAGGCAGTGTTTTCTGCCATCTGGGAATGAGTTGACAAAATTATTACTCATGTCAGAGCTTTTTTTTAGAGTCTGGACATTAAACGTGAACAGGAGTGAGAAGGATGAAAACATGTCTAAAGACGCTCCCAATAGCTGCCATCATATTGATAGCATCAATATCGGGAGTTTATGGCGGCGAAATCTCAGTTGCAGGTAAGCCATCGAGCGACACTATCAGGAACGATGCAACAGAATACACAATTGCTGCGAACCTGAGAGCAAACAATACCCCAGCATGGAGCAATGATGAAGAAGACTTCAGTTTTGCCACTCGGGGATTTATAGCAACCGACGATCCCCTGATCATCCCATCTGACTACCCGAATTATACCTCCTGGAATATGGAAATATTTTCGTACCTGGATAACGGGACCTGTCCCGACACGATAAACCCTCTTCTGTGCAGGCATGCACGATTGAATAACATCAATGGGTTATTCGAAGTAGTTCCGGGCATTTACCAGGTCAGAGGATATGATATTACAGCGATGAGCCTCATCAGAGGCGATACCGGCTGGATAGTCATCGATCCCATGCATTCTGTTGAAACGGCCCGGGCCGCCATGAGCCTGGTGAACAGGACCCTTGGGGATTTTCCGGTGAAGGCGGTCATTTATTCGCACCCGCATGTAGACCACTACCAGGGAGTAAAAGGAGTAGTTACTGATGAGGAAGTTTTTGCCGGCGATGTCGAAATCATTGCGCCGGTTGGGTTCATGGAGCATGCAGTCAGCGAGAATGTGTATGCCGGAACTGCGATGCAACGGCGAGCTAAGTACATGTACGGACTTTCCCTTCTGCGCGATGAGAAGGGTCTTGTAGATAACGGTCTTGGCAAGTATCCGGCTGTTGGGAGGGCGTCTCTCATTGCGCCTACGATTGACATTAACAGGACCGGCCAGACGCTGACCGTTGACGGAGTCAGAATGGAGTTTCAGTATACCACAAATACGGAAGCTCCTGTTGAGATGAACATCTGGTTCCCTGATCATAAGGCACTTTTTATGGCTGAAAACTGCGTGGGGACGCTCCATAACATCCTGACCCTTCGCGGTGCACAGGTCAGAGACCCCCTTTCGTGGGCCGAATCCCTTGACGAAGCCCGGAGGTTATACGGAGATCAGGCCGAGGTAGTGTTTACAGCCCATAACTGGCCCAGGTTCGGGAACGACAAGGTCGTGGAACTCCTCGAAAACCAGCGTGACATGTACAAGTACATCAATGACCAGACGCTGAATCTCATGAATAAGGGCTATACGATGGATGAGATCGCCAATATGATCGTTCTTCCTAAATCCCTCCAGGAGTACTGGTATACCCACGGGTTTTACGGCCAGATCTACATGGGTGTGAAGGCAACATACCAGAGATATCTCGGATTCTACGATGCCGATCCCATTAACCTGAAGCGGCTTCCGCCGGAGGAGTTCGCCCAGAACATCACCAGGTATATGGGAGGAGCAGATGCCGTCCTGCCGAAACTTGCCGAAGATTATGAAGCTGGACACTATGAACTTGTAGCCTCCATAGCTCACTATCTCGTCTTTGCTGATCCCACCAATATGGATGCGAGGGAGATGGAAGCTGCGGCCCTTGAACAGCTCGGATATCAGGCAGAATCAGGCCCGGCACGGAACGCGTACCTAGTAGGAGCCCAGGAGCTTCGCAGCACCGAACCGGTACAGGGAAGGACGATGATATCTGCAGATGTAATGTCTGCTATGTCCTTAAGTCAGCTCCTTGACTATCTGGCAGTGAGGCTCAACAGTCAGAAAGCGGATGGGGAAGATTTCAGGATGAAACTGGTAATCAACGATACATCCGATAAAGCAACGGTTCAGGTGAAGAATAGTGTGCTCGTTTACTGGTTGGATGAATCCTCGACGGAAGCAGATGTTACCGTCCATATGCCCCGCGAAACTCTTGAGCAACTGGCACTTGATCCAACCCTACCTCCGACAGGCGTGATCGCTACAGGAGATTCCTCAGTGTTTGAGCGGTTCATCGGGATGCTTGACGTCTTCGATCCGGGGTTCAATATAGTCCTCCCCTGAACCCGCCCACCCCTATTTTTTGTCCGTCGATGTCGCGTCAAAAATAAAAAGTGATGTATTTTTCGCCTTCAGGCCGTCTCCGTCCTCGCCACCTCTTCGAGGCCCAGCTCCCGGATCGACTCCTCCCTCATCTTGTACTTCTGGATCTTGCCGGTGACGGTCATGGGGAAGCCGTCGACGAACTTGATGTATCGGGGGATCTTGAAGTGGGCGATTCTGCCCCGACAGAAGAGCAACACCTCCTCGGCGGTGAGGGTCCTCCCATCCTTCAGCTTGATCCAGGCCATCAGCTCCTCGCCGTACCTGGCGTCGGGGACGCCGATCACCTGGACGTCGCTGATGTCGGGGTGGGTGTAGAGGAACTCCTCGATCTCCCGGGGGTAGATGTTCTCGCCTCCCCTGATCACCATGTCCTTGAGGCGGCCGGTGATCTTGCAGTAGTCCTCGTCGTCTAAGATCCCCAGATCGCCGGTGTGGAGCCACCCCTCCTTGTCGATCGCCTTCTCGGTGGCGCCGGGGTTGTTGTAGTAGCACCGCATGATGGGGTAGCCCCGGGCGCAGATCTCGCCGGTCTCGCCCCTTGGCATGATCTTGCCGGTCTTGGGGTCGGTGATCTTCACCTCGGTGAAGGGCATCGGCTTTCCTACGGTGGAGACCCTCCGGTCCAGGGAGTCGGATGTCGAGGACATGGTGATCCCGGGGGAGGCCTCGGTCTGGCCGTAGGTGATCACCACCTCCCTCATGTTCATGAGGGTGCTCACCTTCTTCATGTACTCCGTCGGACAGGGCGAGCCGGCCATGATCCCGGTCCGGAGGCCCGATAGGTCGTACTTATCGAAGTCGGGGTGCTCGAGCTCCGCGACGAACATGGTGGGAACGCCGTGCAGCGCGGTGCACCGCTCCCCCTCGACGGCGGCGAGGGTTGAGACGGGGTCGAAGTACTCGGCCGGCAGGACCATCGTCGCCCCGTGGGTCATGCAGGCCATGTTCGAGAGGACCATCCCGAAGCAGTGGTAGAAGGGGACGGGGATGCAGAGCCGGTCCTGGTCGGTGAACTTCATGCACTCGCCGATGAAGTAGCCGTTGTTGAGGATGTTGTGGTGGGTGAGGACGACGCCCTTGGGGAAGCCGGTCGTCCCGGAGGTGTACTGGATGTTGATGGGGTCGTCGAAGTCGAGGCTCTCCTGCTCCGCCCGGAGGACGTCGTCGTGGACCTCGTCGCCCATCTTCAGGACCTCCTCCCAGGTGAACATCCCCGGCTGCCTCTCGCCCCGGATCAAGACCGCGGTCTTGAGGTAAGGGAGGCTCTCGCAGGAGATCTTGCCGGGCTTGCTCAAAGCCGCCTCCGGGCAGATCTCGAGGAACATACCGACGTAGTCGGAGGTCTTGAACCGGTCGATCAGAAAGAGCGCCTCCGTCTCCGACTGCTTGAGGGCGTACAGAAGCTCATGGGTCCGGTAGGCGGGGTTGATGTTCACCATGATGATCCCCACCTTGGCGGTGGCGAACTGACAGATGATCCACTCGGCGATGTTCGTCGCCCATATGGCCAGACGATCGCCCTTCTTCAGGCCGAGGGCGTGAAATCCCTTCGCCGCGCGGTTGACCTCAGCCTGGAGCTCCCGGTAGGTGTAGCGGAGGTTCTGGTGGATCGAGACAATGGCGTCGTTGTCGGGGTACTTTTCGGCGATCTCGTCGAACATGTCCGGTATCGTCTTTCCGATGAGGGGCTTTTCTGAGGCCATGAAGGCGTAGCTTTGGGATTTACTGCCCGGCATGGGAAGAGCGTGAGATCGTTATTTGCATTTAACCTTATCCCGGCGGGGCGGGTGGAGGAGGTTTATAAATAATTCGAGGTATAATTTCAAAGGGCTGCCCAGGTCACCGCATACATTTGCGAAGCTGCAGGCATAAATGACCGCCGGGAAAAGCTAAAGAGGCGGCGCGACCTCCCCGATAGGGAAGGATCATGAAGCCCTTGCTAAGGCGATCGCCTTGAATGAAGATAGAGGGGCCGTCTGCGGCCTCATCCGGAGAGTTTCGCGCACATACAGGTGGGCCTACCTCGACCTCCTCGCGATACTGATCGGGATAGCGGGTGGAGCCGGGGCGATCCTCTTTAGGACCGTCATCGATTTCATCCACGGCACGTTCTTCTCGGGGATCGATCCCGCGGCGGGGCCGGGCTTCTCCGTCATCCTCTATCCGATAATCGGAGGGCTCATCGTCGGGCCGATCGTCTGCCTCCTCGCCCCCGAGGCGAAGGGGCACGGCGTCCCCCAGATCATCGAGAGCCTCCAGGTCGGCGGCGGCCAGATCCGAAAGCGTGTCGGGTTCCTCTTAATCCTCGCCTCGGCGGTGATCATCGGGAGCGGCGGGAGCGCCGGGCGGGAGGGGCCGATCGCCCAGATCGGAGCCTCCTTTGGCTCCCTGGTAGGCCAGGTCTTCCGCCTCGGCTCAAGGGACCTCAAGCTCCTGACGGTCTGCGGCGTCGCCGCCGGGGTCGCCGGGACCTTCAACGCCCCCATGGGCGGCGCCATCTTCAGCATGGAGGTGGTGGCGAGGCGGTTTCGGATCGGCGACTCGGTTCCGATCCTCCTCTCGGCGGTCGTCGGGGCGGCGGTGGCGGGCACCATCATCGCCCCCGCCCCGGCCTTCACCAACCCCGAGTTCGTCTTCGGGACCCAAGACCTCCTCCTCTGCTTCGTCCTCGGACCGATATTCGGGGCCCTCGCCTTCTCCTGGGTGAAGTTCTTCTACTCGGTCGAAGACCTCTTCGAGGGGCTCCGGGTCCCGAAGATCCTCAAGCCCGCCATCGGGGGGATCGTCGCCGGGATCGGCGGATACCTCCTCTACGGCTACGGGATCATGGGGGTCGGCTACGACGGGATCGCCAGGATCTTCGAGATGCCCGCCCTCTCGGCCTCGGCGGATTTGATCCTCTTCCTCGTCGCCCTCGGCCTCGTCAAGATCCTGGCCACCTCCTTCACCGTCGGATCAGGAGGGAGCGGCGGCATCTTCGCCCCCTCCCTCTACATCGGGTTCGTCTTCGGCGTCGCCTTCGGCCTCCTCGCCGAGGCGGCCCTTCCTGGCCTGGAGGCGGCGTCGCCGACGGTCTACGGCCTTTTGGGGATGGCGGCCCTCTTCGCCGGAGCCGCCCGGGCGCCCCTCACCTGCATCGTCATGATCCCGGAGATGGCGAGCAGCTACGGCAGGCTTCCGCCGATCATCATCGCCTGCGTCCTCAGCTACGCGACGGCCCAGATCCTTATGAGGGGGGAGTCGATCTACTCCATCAAGCTCGGCAAGAAGGGGATCTTCATAGACCAGCCCCAGCCGGTCCTGAAGGGGATCTCCGTCGGGGAGGCGATGGCCCGGGAGGTCGTCGCCGTGGGGCCGGAGATGCCCCTCCGGGAGCTCCGGGATCTCGTCATTAGGACCAACCACACCGGCTTTCCTGTGGTCAAGGATGAAAACCTCGTCGGGATCGTCACCTTCGACGACCTCCGGAGGGTCCCGATCGGGGAGGAGGGGAAGACCATCGGGGACGTCTCCACGATAGAGGTCGTCACCGTCCGCCCGGACCAGTCGGCGAAGTACGCCATGGACCTGATGTACCAGCACAAGATCGGGAGGCTTCCCGTTGTGCGAAGCGACGATCCGAAGAGGCTCGAAGGGATCATTACAAGGACCGACGTCATCCGGGCCTACGAGGCCGAGGCGGAGAGAAGATGATCTGAAGATGGTGACGATAAGATTAAGATCGATCAGAATCCCGGTACCCGGGCCGCCCGGAAGGGCCGCCGACCTGTCGTGGAGCCGAGCTTTCATCAGTCCCGTTACGACCCGTCCCTGCTCAGGACCTCGTAGGCGGCGATGGCATCGGTCCTGGTGACGATCCCTACCACCTTCTTCGGATCGTCCCGCTCCACCACGGGAAGCCGGCCGACGTTGTTCTTGTAGAGGCGGTCCATCGCCTCCTTCATATTCTCGTCGGGGAAGGCGACTATCACCTCCTTAACCGCCACCTCCCCGACCCTGACCTCGTCCTGCCTCTCCTCGGGAACGTTCCGGAGGTCGTCGAAGGTGACGATCCCGGCGAGCTCGCCCCCCTCCAGGACGGGAAATCCCCGGACGTTCTCCCCGAAGATCCTCGCCATCGCCTCCCGGACCGTCGTCTCCGGCCCCAAGGAGACGACCTCCCGGGCCATGGCGTCCCTCACGAGGACCCGCTCCAGGAGGGCCTCCCCCGAATCCAGGGAGACGCCCCTCCTCAAGAGCTGGAAGGTGAAGATCGTCGACCCCGATAGGCCGATGGAGGCGACGGCGTAGCTGGCGGCGGAGGTGATCATGAGGGCCGGGAGGAGGGCGTAGTCGGAGGCCATCTCCGAGATCAGTACCACGGAGGCGAGGGGAGCCCCCGCCGACCCCGCCAGGAAGGCGGCGGCCCCCAGGAGGGCGTAGGCTGGAGCGTGCCCCTCGGCGGCGGGGACGAGATGGCCGAATAGAAGGCCGAAGGAGGCTCCCAACGCCACGCCGACGAAGAGGGTCGGCCCGATGGTCCCGCCGCAGCCGCCGGAGCCGAGGGTCGAGGCGGTGGCTAGGGCCTTCGCCGCCGCCAGGGTGAGGAGGAATAGGACCAGACGGAAGACGTCCGAACCTGCGGGGCCGGATGCGACGCTCAGGATTCTTTCAACGCCGTCGTAGCCGACCCCCATCACCCCGTAATCGAGAAGGTAGAGGGCAGAGACCCCGGCGACGAGACCTCCCAGCCCCGGCTTCAGGCCGGCCGGGAGAGGAAGCCTCTCAAAGAGCCCCTCAGCGCCGATGAAGAGGCGGACCCAGAGGAGGCTGAGGACCCCTAGGGCCAAGCCCAGGAGGAAGCAGAGCCAGAGCTCCTGGGTGCCGAAGGCGATCTCGGGCGGGGTGAAGGCGGGGCTCTGGCCCAAGAAGGCAGAGGCCGTCGCCGCCCCGATCACCGCCGAGAGGAGGAGGGGGACGGCGTCGATGAGGGAGAACCTCCTTGCCACCACCTCCATCCCGAAGATGGCGCTTCCCAGGGGGGCATTGAAGGTCCCGGCGAGCCCCGCCACAAACCCCGAGACGGCCAGGATCTGGACGTCGGCGACGGCCAGCCTCAGCCTCTGGCCCAGGAGAGAACCGAAGGAGGCCCCGATCTGAGAGATGGGCGATTCCCTGCCGGCGCTCCCACCGCTCCCGATGGTGACGGCGGAGGCGATGAGGATCGCGGGGCCGGTCCGGCGGCGGATCCGCCCTCCCCGCTTATGGAGGGCCTCCATCAGGGCCGGGATCCCCTCCCCTCTAGCCTCAGGGGCGAGCCTCAGGATCAGAAGGCCGACGGCGAGCCCCCCCAGGACCGGAAGGAGGACCACCCCACCATCGCCGCCGGAAACGGCGGCCGCGACCGGGCCGAAGAACAGTCCCTGGACCCCTCCCGCCAGCCACCGGAAGACGACGGCCCCAAGCCCCCCGACGAAGCCCGTGACTACGGCGAGGGTGTCCAGGACCAGCCACCGGTTCTCTCCCCAGCCTCGAATCATCCAGGATCTCAAAGTATCCATTCTCAAAACGTGAGCAGTATATAAAGAAGTACTGTCTATAGTCCAAATGCATATGCCGAAATTTTCCTGGAACCGTCCGGAGATCGTATGATCGGATGGCGGCCTTCGGTGCCCTCTTGAGCGGCCCCGGAAGGCGACTCATCTTGATCGGAGGGTCCATCCCGGAGGTTGGTACACCCCGAAGCCCTTGTCGTTCATGAGGCTCTGGCCAGCCCTCTATCGGCTTTCCGAACCCTGATATAAAATGCCCTCCGTCTCTCCCATCCGACGGGGCCTTCCATGTTCGAGTACGCCGAGAGGTACGGCCACCGGTTTGTTACCCTGGTGGACAGCCGGGAGACCGGAAAGGAGTTTGAGTTCGACCAGATCCTCCTGATGCCGACGGCCCGGGGCTACAGGGCCCTGGTGGAGCTGGCGAAGGAGGAGATCGACCCGCGAGTGATGAGGCATCTATCGAAGGTCTGGCCCCCTTCGACGATAGAGAACCTCTCCTTCTTCGCCATGGCCGCCGCCGTCTATGCGCGATCGGTGGCGGAGCCGCCGGCCAGGATAGACGTCGGAAGGGTCCTCCTCCGGACCGCCGCCTTCTGCCTTCTTCGGTGCAACCGCCGAAGGGAGACGGGCGGCGGCTGCATGGCGGCGAAAGGGCTCGGCCGCCACCAGGTCCCAAAGTGCGTCAAGCTCCCGAGGGACGTCGAGGCCTCCTGGCTGAGCCTGAAGAGGTACATCGCAGCTGGCGGATCGGTGGTGGAGGGGGGGAGGGCCCCCGGGGCGATGAAGGTCGACTTCACGCTGCCTGCCGATTACTATCCCGCCACCTCCTGCTGAGCCGGGGTCGAACCCCGACACCAATACCGTCATCCAAACCCGCTTTTCCCCCAGACCCCGCCCCCGCCCGCACCACCAGGGGGTCGCGAAGGAAGGGGAGGCGAGGGGGGATATCGGCCCCCATCTCCGGAGATTTCTCCCTCAAATCCGGAAACGGGCCGGCCTTGCGCCCCTTTCCAGAGAAGGCATTTATATCAAGGCTGCGCCAAAGAGCCGCTGTCGTTCAAGGTGATCTCTCATGGACAAGATTAGAGCAGGCGTTCTCGGAGCTACGGGCGCGGTGGGACAGCGGTTCATCGAGCAGCTTTGGGACCATCCGTGGTTTGAGCTCTCGAGCCTCGCCGCCTCCGAGAGGAGCGCCAGCAAGAAGTACCGCGAAGCAGCCCGGTGGAGGCTGGAGAACGAGCTTCCGGCCGAGGTCGGCGATATGACGGTCGTAAACGTCGACCCGAAGGAGGTGGAGGCGGACGTCGTCTTCTCGGCGCTCCCCGCCGACGAGGCGAAGAAGGCGGAGGCGGAGTTCGCAAAAGCAGGGTTTGCCGTGGCGAGCAACGCCAGCGCGTACCGGTTCGACCCGGACGTCCCCCTGATGATCCCCGAGTGCAACGCCGACCACCTCGGCCTCGTAGAGGTCCAGCAGAAGAAGCGGGGATGGGACGGCTACATCGTCACAAACCCCAACTGCACCACCATCATGTTCGCCCTGGCCCTCAAGCCCCTGATGCCCATGGATATCAAAAGGGTGATAGTCGCCTCGATGCAGGCGGTGAGCGGCGCTGGCTACGAGGGGGTTCCATCGATGGCGATCCTGGGAAACGTCATCCCCTTCATCTCCGGCGAAGAGGAGAAGGTCGAGAGGGAGGCCCAGAAGATCCTGGGGACCTTCGACGGCGATAAAATCGTCGACGCCCCCTTCGACGTCAGCGCGAGCTGCCATCGGGTCCCCGTCATGGACGGCCACACCGAGGCGATCTGGGTCGATATGGGGCAAAACCCCACCCCCTCCGAGGTGAGAGAGGCCTTCCTCAACTTCAACCCCGGCCTCTCCGACCTCCCGACGGAGCCGAAGAGGCCGATCATCGTCCGGGACGAGGTGGACAGGCCCCAGCCGAGGCTCGACAGGAACGCCGGGAAGGGGATGGCCGTCTCCGTCGGCAGGATCCGAGAGGGCATCCGCTTCATCGTCATGGGCCACAACACCATCCGGGGCGCCGCCGGGGCCTCCGTCCTGAACGCGGAGCTCCTCTCCAAGAAGGGAATGCTCTAGATGCTGATCATAGCCTGGGAGGTGACAGCGGCCTGTAACCTAGCTTGCTTGTACTGCCGCGCCTCAGCCTCGGCCTCTCCGGACGAGGCCGAGCTCTCGACGGAGGAGGCGGAGGGGTTCATCGACCAGGTGGCACCCCTCCGGCCGATGCTGATCTTCAGCGGGGGGGAGCCCCTCCTCCGCCCCGACATCTTCCACCTCGCCGATTACGCCCGGAGCCGGGGGATCCGGGTCTCCCTGGCGACGAACGGGACCCTCCTAACCCCCGAGGCCGTCGAGAGGATCAAACGGGCCGGCATCATGCGGGTCAGCATCAGCCTCGATGGGCCCAGTCCCGAGGTCCACGACGCCTCCCGGGGTCCGGGGTCCTTCGACCTCGCAGCCCAGGGGATCGGGAACCTCCGGGGCGAGGTCGACTTTCAGATCAATATGACCATCACCAAGGATAACCTCGACGAGGTCTCCGCCACCATGGACCTCGCCGAGGAGTTCGGAGCCGTCGCCTTCCACTTATTCTTTTTGGTGCCGACGGGCCGGGGGAGGGAGGAGGATCTGGTGACGCCAGAAGAGCAGGATGCGATCCTCCGGCGGGTGGCCGAGGAGGGGAGGAGGAGGAAGATCGAGGTGAAGGTCACCTGCGCCCCCCAGTACGGCCGGGTGGTGAGGGAGGTCCTCACCGAAGCTGAAAGAAAGGAGATCATGGGGAGCGCCTGCCTCGCGGGGACGGCCTTCGTCTTCGTCTCCCGGACCGGAGACGTCTCTCCTTGCGGCTACCTGCCGATCGTCGCCGGGAACGTTCGGGAGGAGAGCTTCCCGGAGATCTGGGAGAACTCGCCGGTCTTCTTGGACCTCCGGAGGAGGGAGCTGTTGGGAAGATGCGGCAGATGCTCCTACCGGAGGGTCTGCGGCGGATGCAGGGCCCGGGCCTACGCCGCCACCGGCGACTATCTCGAGTCAGATCCCCTCTGCAGCTATGGCGGTGAGTGATCCTTTGAAATACGACCCGGATGAGGACGATCCGATGGAGGACGAACGGATCGAGGGGCCGCCACCGGAGGGGCAGGGGCCCGACCTCGACGAGCTGGACCGGAGGCTCCTGGAGATAGTCCAGGAGGAGTTCCCCCTGACGGCCCGGCCCTTCCTCGCCCTCGGCGAGGCCCTGGGGATGAGCGAGGAGGAGGCGATGGTGAGGGTGAAGAGGCTCCGGGACCAGGGGATAATCCGGAGGATCGGGCCGATCCTGGACATGAGAAGGCTCGGCTGCTCTGGGGTCCTCGTCGCCCTCCCCGTCTCCGACGAGAGGATCGAGGAGGTGGCGGAGGTCGTCAACGGCTACCAGGAGATCTCCCACAACTACCTCCGGCCGAACGAGACCGAGTTCAACATGTGGTTCACGATATCTGCCTCCGAGAGGAGGATCGAGGAGATCCTCTCGGAGATGAAGGAGAAGACCGGCCTCGACCAGCTCGTCCTGCCGACTAAGCGGATATTCAAGATCGGGGTGCGCTTTGAGATCCCAAGGTGACGGGGGGATCTTGCCAGAGATCGTTCTGACGGAATTTTATACAAAATCCTGCGGCTTCTGCTGCTAGGAGGCCCGATCCTGGAGGAGCTGGCGGAGCTCTTCGCTTGGAAGGTCGTGCTGAGGATCGTCGACGCCGAAAGGGATGGGAAATTGGCGGAGGAATGTCTCGTCTTCACCGTTCCCACCCTGATCCTCGAACGGGATGGGATGTTGGTGGAGAGGTGGAACGGTTTCGTCTCAGGCGATCGGCTTGAACGGGCCCAGAGAGAGGTGCTCGGGCGGGAGGGAAAAGGGCGCAAGAGGAGAGGGACCTGGGAGGGAGATCCGGAGACCTCCAGCTCAAACTAGCCGATCCCTCCGGATCTGCAAGCTCATGCTTCCAAATCGGCGATCCGTCAGCCGAACCTCTTCAGATACCTCAGTAGGAATAGGAAGACCACTGCCCCGACGGTGGCCGCGATCAGAGATCCGATGAAACCGTGGGCAGAGAGGCCAACCAACCCGAAGAGAAGGCCACCAACAAAGGCTCCTATCACGCCCACTACCATGTTCCCGAGGAGCCCATACCCCTCTCCTCGTGTTATATGCCCTGCTAACCAGCCTGCAGCGATGCCTATTATCAGAAACCAAAGCCAACCAAACATCAGCCACACCTCCATTAATTACAGTGCGGCCATAGGTCAAAAGACTTTTGGCAAAATGCCAGACCTTTGAACCTGAGATGGAAGTAGCAGAGAGCGTGAGATGCTCTCATCAGATCGGCTGAAGATCTGGTTTTGGACTCTGATCAAAATAACGAGAATATGATGAACGTATACGAGATGGGAGATCAGGCCGATCCAGATATGCCTTCGGATGGAGAAGAACTGAGGAGAATACTTAAACTAGAAACTCGTCCATAAAATGGCGTCGAGAGGGTGTAAAAGAGATGACCGACTCCGAATCCATCCGGCTGAAGATCATTGAGGCTGACCAGAGGGACGTGGGAAAGGGGATCGTGAGGATCAGCGGGCGGCAGATGGCCGACCTGGGGATCGCCGATTACGACCTGGTGGAGATCAGGGGGACGAAGGCTGCAAGCGCCCTGGCGGTGAAGGCCTACCCCACCGACGAGGATATGGACGTCGCCCGGGTCGACGGCCTCATACGGTCGAATGTCGGCTCCTCCATCGGCCAGTTCGTCGAGATCACCAAGGCCGAATGGCGACCCGCCGAGAAGGTCTCCCTCGCCCCGGTGGGGCGCGGCATCCAGATCTCGATCCCCAGCGACGCCCTCCGGAAGGTATTCTTGGGCAGGCCCGTCTCCAAGGGGGACGTCATATCCACCACCACCCTCCGGCGGCCGCCAGGCGATCTCGCCACCGGAAAGGATACCATGTTCGACGAGATCTTCAAGCGGTCCGAGAAGGGGTCGGCCTTCGGCCTCGGCGAGGTGAAGATGAGGGTCGTCTCGACCGTCCCCGCCGGCACCGTCAGGATCGGCGAGGGGACGGAGGTGGAGCTCATAAGCCGGGCCGTCGACGCCAGGGCTGCGGCGGAGGTCGTCTACGAGGATCTGGGCGGGATGAGACATGCCATCCAGCGGGTCCGGGAGATGATCGAGCTCCCCCTCAAGCACCCCGAGCTCTTCGAGCGGCTGGGGATCGACCCCCCGAGGGGGGTCCTCCTCCACGGCCCGCCGGGGACCGGAAAGACGATGCTCGCCAAGGCCGTCGCCAACGAGTCCAGCGCCCACTTCGCCTCGATCAACGGCCCCGAGATCGTCTCCAAGTTTTATGGTGAGAGCGAGAAGAGGATCCGGGAGGTCTTCGAGGAGTCGGAGAGGAACGCTCCTGCCATCATATTCCTCGACGAGCTCGACTCCATCGCCCCCAAGAGGGAGGAGGTGGCGGGCGAGATGGAGCGGAGGATGGTCGCCCAGCTCCTCTCCCTGATGGACGGCCAGAAGGAGAGGGCGAACGTCATCGTCATCGGGGCGACGAACCGGCCCGACGCCGTCGACCCGGCGCTTCGGAGGCCCGGGAGGTTCGACCGGGAGATAGAGCTCGGGGTCCCCGACTTCGAAGGCAGGCGAGAGATCCTCCAGATCCACACTCGAGGGATGCCGCTGGCCCAAGACGTCGACCTGGAGGAGTTCGCCACCCTCACCTACGGCTTCGTCGGGGCTGACATCGCCGCCTTCATTCGAGAGGCGGCGATGAACGCCCTCCGGCGGGTCCTCCCCAGAATCGACCTCGACCTTCCGACGATACCCCGGGAGGTCCTGGAGGAGCTGGTGGTGACGAGGGGGGACCTGGAGGCGGCGATGCACGAGGTCTCCCCGAGCGCTCTGCGGGAGATTCTGATCGAGGTGCCGAACGTCACCTGGGCCGACGTCGGCGGCCTGGAGGACGTAAAGCAGCTCCTCGTCGAGGCCGTCGAGTGGCCGCTCGTCTACGGCGAGAACTTCAGGAGGCTCGGGATCGAGGCGCCGAAGGGGGTCCTCCTCTACGGCCCCCCGGGGACGGGTAAGACCCTCCTCGCCAAGGCCGTCGCCAACGAGTCGAACGCCAACTTCCTGACGACGAAGGGGAGCGAGATCCTCTCGAAGTGGTACGGCGAGAGCGAGCGGCACATCGCCGAGATCTTCAGGAAGGCGAGGCAGGTGGCCCCCGCGATCGTATTCCTCGACGAGCTCGACTCCCTCGCCCCCGTCCGGGGCGGTGGGACCGGCGAGCCCCACGTCACCGAGAGGATCGTAAACCAGCTCCTCTCCGAGATCGACGGGATGGAGGAGCTCCGGGGCGTTGTGGTCATAGCCGCCACCAACCGCCCCGACATCATCGACCCCGCCCTGATCAGGCCCGGAAGGTTCGATGAATTGATCATGGTGCCGGTGCCGGACGCCGCCTCCAGGAGGAAGATCTTCGCCGTCCACGCCGGGAAGATGCCCCTCGCAGAAGACGTCGACCTCGATCGGCTCGTCGAGAGGACCGACCAGTACACCGGAGCCGACATCGCCTCCATCTGCAGGAAGGCGGGGAGGCTCGCCCTCCGGGAGGATATGAACGCCGTCGAGGTCAGAAAGAGCCACTTCCTCGCCGCCCTGGAGGAGGTCGGACCCTCCGTCACCCCCGACACCATGAAGTACTACGCGAAGCTCTCGGGGGAGCTGCGGAAGAAGGGGTCCCGGGCCGTCGAGAAGGCGGTGGAGGAGATGGAAAAAAAGTGAAATTGGAGAAGAGCGGGACGGGGTACCTCTTCGGATGGAGGTGGCAGTCCCCGCTCCGGAGATCGGACCTCTTCAGCCCATCAGTCCTTTGCGATCCTCTTTCCGAAGAGGTACAACACCCCTCCGCCGATGACGACGCCTATGACGGCAGATAGGATGTAGGCTATGACCGCTCCCTGAGCGGACTCATCGCCCTCAAAGGCGTAGTCTGGGAGGGGGGCCCTCTGCCAGAAGGTGGAGAGCTCCTCCAGCCCCTGGGGCACATACCCCAGCTTCTCTTCGATCTCCTCGTTCCCCCACTCCCCGAAGGTCTCTCCGGTGGCGAGGAGCCCCAGGGGGACGAGGACCATGAGGATCAACAGGCCTAGGATCAGGTTTCGTATCGACTTCTCCATGATCGTTCACCTCAGGCCGCAGCACCCTTCGCGAGCCTCTTTGACGCCGGGCGGTCGTACATGAGGAGGGAGGGATCTGTCTTCTGGATGTAGACGAAGATCAGGGCGGTTACCGCCGCCTCGACGAAGCTGAAGAAGAATGCGTGTTCAGCCAGCATCGCCGGGAGGGCGACGTTGAGGCCGTAGGGCATATAGAGGGGTACGCCCGCCGCGTCGGTGTGGAGGAGCGGCTGGATACCGAACATGAAGCCGGTGAGGCCGGCCGCCAGGGTGAGGGAGACGTATCCAGCGATCGCCGAGGCGGCGACCCTTTTATTGGAGGTGATCTCGGAGCTCCCGCTTATGATCTTGTAGACGTAGAAGGCGGCAAAGGGCATCACCACCGCCATGTTGAAGCAGTTAGCGGCTATCGCGGTGACGCCGCCATCTCCAAAGATCAGAGCCTGGAGGATCAGGGCGACGGATATGGCGATCACCCCGGCCCAGGGGCCCAGGACTATTCCGATTATGGCGCCGCCGACGGCGTGGCCGGTGCTCCCGCCGGGGATCGGCATGTTGAACATCATTATTACGAAGGAGAAGGCTGCCGCAAGAGCCAGAAGCGGCACCTGGCGGGTCCTAAGTTCTCTGCTGAGCCTCCGCCCAGCATATAGCCATATGGGGATCATGATGATCCACATGGCGATATAGGTGTATGGCCCTAGATAGCCATCTGGTATGTGCATAACATCACCGCGGGTTATTTGACTATTATGGGTATAAATATCTGCCTAATTCGACACGTGAACGGATGATACAATTGTATAATATTAATTGACCCGCCTGGATCGGTTTTTTGGTACAAAAAGTCAAAAATGAAGATCGCAGAGACTTAGATCGATGGATCGGCCTCCAACTACCTTAGATAACTGGTATGCTCCCGATCAGATGATGCTCCGACGATATCAGATCGACCCGGCCGGCCAGATCCCTGGTCACGCCTTCGGCCCCTTTGGATGGGGGTGATGATGCGGATGGTAATGCTCTTGGTATACGGTCCCATGGCGGTGCATGTGTTTGTGGATGAGGTTTGCGGCCAGGAGGAGGTCCAGGTCGCCTATGACGTCGCAGGACCGGCCGTCGGCCTTGATGGTGTGGTCCTCGCCGATGACCACCGCCCTCTTGCTGATGTGCTCGACGGTGTCCAGGTCGTGGGTGGCCACGACGATCGTCTTTCCCACCCTGCCCAGCTCCTGAAAGAGCTCTATCAGCCAGAGCTGGGTCCTGGGGTCGAGGCCCGCCGTCGGCTCGTCGAGGAGGAGGACGTCGGGGTTCGATGCCAGGGCCGATGCTATGCAGACCTTCTTCTTCTCTCCGCCGCTGAGGGTGTGGGGCGCCCGATCGGCGAGCTTCGAGATCTCGACCATCTTCATCACCTCTTCGACCCTCTCCTTCACCTCTTCCTGGCCCATCCCCAGCTGGAGGGGGCCGAAGGCGATCTCGTCGTAGACCGTCGAGCTGAAGAGCTGGACGTCGGAGTTCTGGAAGACGAAGGCGACCCGTTCTCTGAAGAAGGTTCGAAACTCGCTATCGGCAAGAGAGTCGAAGACCTCCTCCTCGACGGGCCTTCCGAAGGCAAAGAACTCCCCGGTGGTGGGGAATAGGAGAGCGTCCATGATCGATAGGAGGGTCGACTTCCCCGAGCCGTTGGTCCCTATCAGGGAGACCTGCTCTCCCTGGGATATCCGGAGGTTTATGCCCAACAGGGCCTCGAACTTTCCGAGGTAGGAGTATGATACGTCCTGGAGATCGAATATGATCGACATTATATAAACCTCATATTTGGACGACGTTGAGAGAGAAAATCAAGAGGGCAAAGGTGAGGGCGAGGGCGAACCCTGCAGCTAAGTAATCGCGCCATTGAAGGTGGTGGTCGTAGAGGATCCGGACGTCGCCGGAATAGCCCCTGGAGACCATCGCCATGTGGACCTTCTCGCTCATGTCCAGGGACTTTATCAGCATGTAGCCTATCCTCCCCCCGACCCACCTCTGCTCCTCTCGGAGGCTCATGCTTCTTATCGTCCTGCTCTTTTTGGCTATGTGTAGGTCCCTTATCATCTCCATGAAGAGGAAGATGTATCGGTAGGCCATGGCCATGGTGAGGACGTAGACCTTGGGTACCCGGAGGGACCGGAGGGACTTGAAGAGGAGCTGCTGGGGGGTCGAGAGAAATAGGAGGACGACGGCGGATACGGCCGTCGCCACCCTGAGGGTGAAGGTTGCAGCGGCGCTGACACCCTGCTCAGTTATGTAGATCGAGTCCGGAAGGGAGTACGGCCCCAGGTGGGCATCCGGGGAGAGGTCCATTATATGGAATAAAGGGTCGCCGGGGAGGAATACGTTGAGGGTGACGGGGATGACGATCACCCCTGCGAAGAAGGGGACGAAGAGCCAGACCCTCTTTATGAAGAAGAAGATCCCAATCTGGCTGAGGCGGGCGAAGAGGAGGGTGAGGAGGTATACCGCCGATAGAAGCCGAATGTCGCCGGTGACAGAGATGGCAAAGACGATGGCTAGAATCGACAATAGCTTCACCCTGGGGTCGAGGCTCTGGAGGAGGCCGTCCTTCTTGGCGAAGGATTCGGTGATCAGCGCCTCCTGGAAGAATTTGAAGACCCCGTCTATCGTCTTTTTGACGAAGCTGGCCCACCCCCTCGTTCTCCTCTCGAAGGCTGGCGGAGGGTCGAAGCGGCCGCCTTGCGTCTCCATCATCCATTCAGGGATCATCTGACCACCCCGTCCCTTCTGACTGCCTGAGATCAGAGAAAATCCCATGCCGCCAGAAAAGCCACCGGCAAACAGCAGGTCATCCTCGCCTCTCGGCCGTCAGAGGCGGTTCTGACTAATAAAGGTTGTCACGTGTTATTAGATGTTATTTACAAATAGATGACTGTGACAGAGATATTGCGACAGTGATCCGGGCCGCCCTTCGGGGTTCCATCGTCACCGACCTATGAGGCTGGCGGCTCAATGGAAGGCGGCGAGGGCTATCATCATCACGAAGATCCCGGCGATGAGGCCGATGTTCGTCAGGTGCTCGTCGCCGTAGGAGTTGGCGATGGGGATCAGCTCATCGAAGCAGATGAAGACCATCACCCCGGCGACGAAGGCGATGGAGGAGGCGAGGACGACCCCGTTGAGGAAGGGTAAGAGGACCAAGATCGCGATTATTGCCCCCAGGGGCTCCGCCATCCCTGCCAGAAAGGAGTAGAAGCAGGACTTCCGCCGGTCCCCGGTGGCGCAGTAGAGGGGGACGGAGCAGGCGACCCCCTCGGGGATGTTGTGGATGGCTATGGCGATGGCGATGGGTATCCCGAGGCGGAGGTCGGCTAGGGATACCAGCGCCACCGCCAGCCCCTCGGGCAGGTTGTGGATTGCTATACCCAGGGTCATCATGATCCCGCCCCGGTAGAGCCGGTCGCAGTGGGGGTCGGCCACGCCATCCATGTGGGAATGGGGGACGACCTTGTCGAGGAGGTAGACGACGAGCATCCCCGCCAGGAAGAAGAGGTCGGCCCGGACCATCCCTATCGCCTCCTTGGCGCTGCAGAAGAGGTCGACGAAGGCGACGAAGATCATGACCCCGGTGGCGAAGCCGAGGCTGACGGAGAGGTACCTCATGTCGGGCCGGGGGACGAAGTAGGCGATGAGGCCGCCTACTCCGGTGGCGAGGCCCGCGAGGAAGGTGAGCACCAGAGCTGGGACGAGGTTTTCTACGATCAAAGATCTCAGGCTCCGAAGGCCTTGCTCTACTAAGGTCCCTGCTTCAATTAAATAGCTTCGATGCCGGAGGCGGAATTGGCGGCAAAAGCTTAACAAGGCGGGGAGGCCAATAGACCGCCGAACTGGTGCTTCAAGATGATCAAGATCGTATCCTTCGACATGGACGGGACCCTCGTCACCTCGCGGTACGTCGAGAGGGTCTGGCTGGAGGGGGTCCCCGCCCTCTACGCCGAGCGGCACGGAATCGGCCTGGAGGAGGCCCAAAAGATCGTCTACGACGAGTACATGTCCGTCGGGACCCGGGACCTGCGCTGGTACGACCTCTCCCACTGGCTCGGCAGCTTCGACCTCGACATCCCCCACGCCGACCTCCTCAACATGTACCGGGAGGACGTCGAGCTCTACCCCGAGACCGAGGAGGTCCTCGCCCTCCTCAGCGAAGACTTCGACCTGGTCGTCGCCTCCAACGGCGCCACCGAGTTCGTCGAGTTCGAGCTCGACGGCCTCCGCCACCACTTCCGCGAGATCTTATCCGTCACCTCCAAGTTCGGGAAGGTCAAAGACTACCCCGAGACCTTCCTCGACCTCTGCCGCCACCTCGGGGCGAAGCCCGAAGAGGTGATCCACATCGGCGACCACCGCTACTTCGACTATGAGGTTCCCAAGGAGGCGGGGCTCTCCGCCCTCTACCTCGACCGGGACCGGATGGAGTCGGGGCCGGACGTCGTCCACGACCTTTTGGAGGCGGCGGAGCGGGTGAGGGGGATGTGATAAGCTTCCTACTTGAGCCATATGTACTTGACTAAATTGTCGCGAAATTTAGAAATGCATGGAAAATAGCTAGAATGCTTTAAGTAAATTTGCGGGGAAACATTATGGACCGAGATTTAGGTGAGCTGAGATTATTAAATGTTAGATATAAATGGACGAATGAAGCCTCTGAATTTACTCCCTGGTTAGCAGAGGAAGAAAACCTCTCAAAACTAGGCTCCGAGTTGGGCTTAGAGCTAGAACTTGAAAATACAGAAGTTTCTGTTGGTCCCTACTCTGCAGATATTCTTGCTAAGGATATAAGTAATGGAAAATATGTTGTTATTGAAAATCAATTAGAAAAAACCGACCACGATCATCTAGGTAAAGCAATAACATACGCATCTGTTTTAGATGCAACCGCAATTGTGTGGATTGCAAGCGATTTTACCGATGAACACAAAAAGGCGCTAGATTGGCTTAATGATCATACTTCTGAAGAGATCTCATTTTATGGCGTCATAATAGAGTTATGGCAAATTGATGAATCAAAACCTGCCATCCGTTTCAATGTGGTTAGTAAACCTGTTTATATCGCTAGGCAAATTAAGGTTCCCGATAACCTAACAGAAACTAGAAAATTGCAGCTTGAATTTTGGACAAAATTTAGAGATCGGCTGGCAAAATGCAAAGAGATACCAAATGTACAAACCCCCCGCCCTCAGTATTGGTATGATGTTTCTCTTGGCAAAGCAGGAATAAATTTATCTAACATCGCCAATACATATGATAATAAAATTGGGGTAAGAGTATATAAGTAACAGAATAGCAGATATCGCTTTACCTCAACTTATTGAGAAAAAGCAAATAATCGAAGAAGAGATAGAAGAAGAATTAATATGGGATCCTCACCCCCAAAATCGAGATAAAGTTATAGGCTTGTATCTTGATGCTAACCTAGTACTCCGGAACGAAAGTTATAAATTTTATTACTCACCATACAATAAACCGTCGTTCCGCACTAACAATGTAATCTCCAAACATTTTCCCCATAATTTATAGCAAAGATTTATTAAATACCCCGTTATATCCCGTTTTTTAGGGGTAGCAATTATGGATATAAGGACCCTTCCTC